>Ga0081538_10000177_pt1 | contig 69143 bp, 65 predicted proteins | sample TabmetS5T2R1_FD_71022 | JGI IMG/M metagenome (GOLD analysis project Ga0081538, IMG submission 71022) | Tabebuia heterophylla rhizosphere microbial communities from the University of Puerto Rico - S5T2R1 | ecosystem: Host-associated > Plants > Roots > Rhizosphere ... | reverse complement strand
TCGGGACCAACCTGCTCGACCGGTACGGCCGGATCCCGGTCCTTCGGACCCTGCTCGTCCTCGCCGGCGTCGGCAGCCTGCTCGTGGTCTTCGGCACCACGCCGATGGCCTACGTCGGCGCCGCCGTCTGGGGCATCGGCGTCTCGCTCGGCTTCCCGGTCGGCATGAGCGCCGCCGCCGACGACCCGGTACGAGCCGCGGCCCGGATGTCGGTGGTGTCGACCATCGGCTACACCGCCTTCCTCGCCGGCCCGCCGCTGCTGGGCTTCCTCGGCGACCACGTCGGCATCCTCAAGGCGCTCCTGGCCGTCGGCGCCGGACTCGTCGTCGCCCTGGCCGTCGTCCCCGCCGTACGGGAGCCCGGCGCCGCTAGTGCTGGGGCACCGCCACGAACGGCTGGTTCAGATGCGCGGTCGCCAGCAGCGCCGATCGCGTCGTCGCGTCAGCCAGCAGCGTGTGGCGTGTCTGGCGGGCCGCCGGCGGATAGCTCTCGTACGCATAGCTCACCTCCGGATTGACCAGCTGCACGGCGTGCACCGCGACGTCACCGGTGATCAACACGTCGCCGGCGTCGGACTCGACGAGCACGGACTGGTGGCCCGGGGTGTGTCCAGGTGTCGGCAGCAGCGTGAGCCGCTGGCCGGCAGCCTCGGTGAGCCGCGTACGGCCCTCGATCGGCTCGAGCTGCCCGGCGCGACGCAGCGGCCGGACGATCGCGTCGAGGAGTGACTCGATCCCGCTCGTCTCGAGGACGTGGAGCTCGACGTCCTGCACGACGTAGCGGGCGTTCGGAAACATCGGCGCACCGTCGGGACCCACCGTCCAGCCGACGTGGTCCCCGTGGAGGTGGGTCAGGACGACCGTGTCGACGTCGCCGACGTCGATCCCGGCCGCGGCCAGCGCCTCCGGCAGTCGCCCCGGAGCCGGCGCCCAGTCGGCCGCGGGGCTGCCGGCGTGGCCGACTCCGGCGTCGACCAGGACGAACCGCCCCGCCGGCCGACGGATCGCGAAGCAGCGGAAGGCGAGGTGCCACCCACCATCGGCGCCGGCGGCGTCCGGATCGAGCTCGGCGGCCCGGCGCCAGTCGTCCTCGGTCGCCTCCGGGAACGTCGCATCGAGCGGGCCCAAGGTGAACGGCCCGGTGGCGTCCAGCAGGGCGATGACGCCGGCGACCTCCTCGGTCACGCCTCGGCCGACCCCAGCACCTGTCCGTCGGCGTCGAGGGCCTCGACCGCGACGTACGGCTCGTCCGGCACGTCGACGGCGGTCTCGAAGCCCTCGCGGCGGACGGTGGCGACCTCGCTCGCCTCGGCGGCGTCCGCGCCCGCGACGAACCGCCACGCCGCCACCTCGGTCGCGCCGTTCCAGCTCACGTACGCGGTGCCGTCCTCGACGACCAGGTCCGGCGGCTCGGCCGGCTCGGCGACCCACGGCAGCCGGAGGGCGCGGTAGCTCTCACCGCTCTCGAGCGCGGCGTCCCACAGCAGCTCGCCGTCGGCGGTGTACTCGGAGTAGTACGGCTGCTGGCCCCATCCGATCAGGACGTTGCCGTTGTCGCGTACCTGCAGGTTGCCCTGGCTCTCGGCCAGCCGGCCGTCCGGTGGCAGGTACTCGGTCACGACCCGGGCCGTGCCGCTCCTTCGGTCGAGCTCGAGCCGCAGGCCGCGCGACTGGTCGTCCATCGGCGGCAGGTTCTCGTTGTCGTAGAGCGTGATCGTGCCGTCCGACTGTCGCTGCGCGTCGTGCTGCCAGGCGAACGCGGCGCCGCCGGTCATCGCGAAGTCGCTGCTCGATCCGCCGAGCGTCCAGTCGATCTCGCCGGTCTCACGGTCGATCCGGTAGATCGCATGGGTGTTGCGGGCCGAGACCAGCAGCGACCCGTCGGTGTCCTCGGTGACCGAGTTGACGTGCGCGTAGTCGAACGGCGTTTCTTCCAAGCCGTCCTGGCCCTCGGCGGTCTGGACGTCGACCCGCGTGTCGGTCAGCGGGATGTGGTCGAGCGCACTCCACTCGAAGAGCACCTCGCCGGACTCGACGTCGACCTCCTGGATGACGTTGTCGATGACGTAGCCGTCCTCCGGACCACCGATCTCGGTGAGATCGCGCCGAACCTTGGGGTAGCTCACCATCAGGGCGGTGCCGTCGTCGGTGAGCGTCAGCTCGTGGAAGTCGGCCTCCTGGACGCCGTGCGTCGTGACGGTGGCGATCTCCTCGTACGAGTCGTCCATGACGACCCACTCGCCGGCGCCGTACCCGAGCGCGAGGTTTTCGCCACGCCACCAGGTCAGCACCGGCTCACCCTGGTACTCCTGCACCTTCAGGTCGTAGCTGCGCGCCTCGCCGAGCGGGTGGATCCACACCGGCTCGCCTTCGGCGTCGACGATCAGCAGGCTGTTCATCGGCTCGCCGTCCTTCGGCGCGAGGAACACCAGGTCGTCGTCGGTCGGCGAGGACGTCGCGGGCGACGCGTACGGCGTGATCTCGATGCCCGGCGCCCCGAGGTCGGGCCGGCTGACGTACTCGTGCCTCGTCTCCCCCAGCTCGAACGGGTCGTACTCCTCCCCGCAGCCCACCGTGACGAGGCTCAGGGCGGCGGCGAGCAGGGCACTGCGAAGGATCGGCGGTCGACGCGTCATGGCCAGATCGTGCCAGACGCGCCCATGCCCGGCTCGGCGGTCGCCAAAACCCGGCCGTCGGCATCGAGCGCCTGGACCGCGACGTACGGCTCGTCGGGCACCGGCGCGGAGGTCTCGAACCCGGTCCGCGGCGTGGTCGCGACCACCTTGGCGCTCGCAGCGTCGGCGCCAGCGAGGAACCGCCACGCCGCCACCTCGGTCGCGCCGTTCCAGCTCACGTACGCCGTCCCGTCGTCCACGGCGAGCGCGGGCGGCTCCGTCGGCTCGCCGATCCACGGCATCCGGAAGGCCCGGTAGCTCGCGCCACCGAGCAGCTGCGCGTCGAGCAGCAGCTCGCCGTCGCGGGCGTACTCGGAGTAGAACGGCAGCCCGCCCCACCCGATGAAGACGTTGCCGTTGTCGCGGACGTAGAGGTTGCCCTGGCTGCTCGACAGCCGGCCGTCCGGCGGGAGGTACTCGGTGACGACCCGCGCGGTCCGCGCCGCCACGTCCAGGTCGAGCCGCAGCCCGCGCGACTGCTCTCCGACCGCCGGGCCGGCCTCGTTGTCGAACAGCGTGATCGTGCCGTCCGGCTGCCGCTGCGCGTCGTGCTGCCAGGCGAACTCGGCGTTGCCGAGCATCCGGAAGTCGCTGGCCGACCCGCCGAGGACCCAGTCGACCTCGCCGGTCTCCCGGTCCACCCGGTAGACCGCATGGGTGTTGCGCGCGGAGATCAGCAGCGAGCCGTCGTCGTCCTCCGTGACCGAGTTGACGTGGAGGTAGTCGAGGGGAAAGCCGAAGGTCCCGTCGACCTGCGTGTACGGGCCGATCCGGATCTTGGTGTCCGCGATCGGGACGTGGTCGATGCCGCTCCAGCTGAACACCACCTTGCCGGTGGCGACGTCGATCTCCTGGACGACGCAGTCCACCACCCAGCCGTCCTCGGGTCCGCCGAGGGCGGTCAGGTCGCGGGGCACCTTCCGGTAGGTGATCAGCAGGGCGGTGCCGTCGTCGGTGAGCGTCATGCCGTGGTGGTCGGCCGAAGAGCCGCGGGTTGTGACCTTCGCGATCACCCGGTACGAGCGGTCCATGATCACGTAGTCGCCGAAGCCGTAGCCGATGCCGAGGTTCTGGCCGCGCCACCAGGTCAGCACCGGCTCGCCCTCGTACTCCTGGACTCGCAGGTCGTAGGCGCGGGTGTCCTCGAGCGGGTGGATCCACACCGGCTCGCCGTCGGCGTCGACGATCAGCGGTCCGGTGATCGGCCCGCCGTCCTTCGGGGCGAGAAACACCGGGTCGCCGAGGGCGGCGCGATCCCCCTGCCGGGAGGCGCGGGAGCCGGCCACCTGGATCAGGGGCGCGGACAGGTCCGGACGGCTCATGAACGTCCGCCCGGCGACCGTGGCGGGCTCGGGTGACGCCACCGGCACCGACGTCGGTGCGGTCTCGGACTCGTCGCCCGCGACCGCGAGCATGAGCAGAGCCAGCCCGACGACGCCGGCGCGCGCCGCGATCCGTGGAGGCTTCATCGCGTCAGATCGTGTCAGAGCAACGGGGCTTCAGTGCTCGACGGTGGTGAGCACCGTGCCGTCGGCGTCGAGCGCCTGGACCGCGATGTACGGTTCGTCCGGTATCTCGGCGGAGGTCTCGAAGCCCTCGCGGCGAATCGTGCCGACATCGCGGGCGCTCGCGGCGTCGGCACCGGCGAGGAACCGCCAGGCCGCCACCTCGGTCGCGCCGTTCCAGCTCACGTACGCCGTGCCGTCGGCGAGGGTGAGCGTGGGCGGCTCGGCCGGCCGGCCCACCCAGGGGAACCGGTAGGAGCGGTAGCTCTCGCCGGTCCCGAAGTCGCCGTCGAGCAGCAACTCGCCGTCGGCGGTGTACTCGGAGTAGTAGTGCCGCGAACCCCATCCGACGAAGACGTGGCCGTTGGGCATGACCTGCAGGTTGCCCTGACTGCCCGAGAGTCGACGGTCCGGCGGCAGGTACTCGGTCGCGACCCGGGCGGTCCGGGTCGCCATGTCGAGTGTGAGGCGAAGCCCTCGAGAGCGCTTGGCCTTCGGCGGCGCCGCCTCGTTGTCGAACAGCGTAATCGTGCCGTCGGCCTGCCGCTGCGCATCGTGCTGCCAGTAGAACTCGGAGTCGCCGGCCATCGTGAAGTCGCTCGCCTTGCCCCCGAGGGTCCACTGCACCGCGCCGGTGTCGCGGTCGACCCGGTAGACGGCGCTGGTGTTGCGGGCCGAGATGAGGAACGCGTCGTCGCCGTCCTCGGTGACCGAGTTGAGATGGGCGAAGTCGTACGGGTCGGTCCGCGAGTCGCCGCTGCCGTACGCCCGCAGGCCGACCATCGCCTGGCCGATCGGGATGTGCTCCAGCGCGCTCCACTCGAAGAGCACCTCGCCGGTGGCGACGTCGACCTCCTGGACGATGCCGTCGGCCACCCAGCTCCGGCGGGAGCCCCCGCGGTCGGTGAGGTCGCGGCGCACCAGGCGGTGACCGATGAGCAGCGCGGTGCCCTCGTCGGTGAGGGTCATCTCGTGGTAGTCGGCGCGCATGACGCCGTGGGTCGTGACCGTGGCGACCTCCTCGTACGAGCTGTCCACGAGGACGAACTCGCCGGCGCCGTAGTACGGCGTGACGGTGTCGCCGCGCCACCAGGTCAGCACCGGCTCGCCCTCGTACTGCTGCACGCGAAGGTCGTACGCCCGCTCGTCCGGGCCGATCCACACCGGCAGGCCCTCGCCGTTCACGATCAGCGGCCCGGTCATGGAGTCGCCGTCCTTGGGCGCGAGGAAGACCAGCTGGTCGTCGGCCGGGGTCGCGCCGTCCACGGCATAGCGGGAGACGTCGATGTACGGCGCGCTGAGGTCCGGCTCGGTGACGAACGCCCACTCCTGCGGCTGCTCGACGGCCGGCGTCGCCTCGGGATCGTCGTCCAGGAAGGTCCATCCGACGACGGCGAGGGCGACGACGACGGCGAGGACTCCGGCGGCGAACAGACGAAGGGACGGGCGGGGGATCATCGGCTCGATCGTGTCAAAGATCCGGAGACAACCGGGAATCGGGGGGATGGACGTCCGGGTTTGTGCCCGATCATCCCCAGAAGACGCGCTCGACGACACCCCTGGCCCGCCGGGTCGCCCGCCGGTAGTCGTCCACCATCCGCTCGCCGTCGGGCCAATAGCCGAGCAGGTACGCGACACCGGCCCGGTCGCGCATCGCCGCCGGCATGGAGTCGGCCGGCCGACCCCGGACGAGCATGACGGCGTTGCGTACGCGGCTCGCCGTCCGCCAGGCCTCGGCGAGGACGTCGGCGTCCTCCGGACCCAACAGGCCAGCCTCCTTCGCGCCCGCGAGCGCCGACATGGTGTGCGTCGTGCGGAGCTCTTCGACGTCGTGGGCGTGCCGCATCTGGAGCAGCTGGATCGTCCACTCGATGTCGGCCAGGCCACCGCGACCGAGCTTCAGATGCAGCGTCGGGTCGGCGCCCCGTGGCAGTCGCTCGGCGTCGACGCGGGCCTTGAGGCGTCGGATCTCGGTGACGTCCGCCTCGGTCAGGCCGTCGGCGGGCCATCGGATCGGGTCGACGAGGGCCGCGAAGCGCCGGCACAGCTCGGGATCGCCGACGACCGGATCGGCACGCAGCAGCGCCTGCGCCTCCCATACGTGCGACCAGCGGTCGTAGTAGCTCGCGTAGGACGCCAGCGAACGGACCAGCGGGCCCTGCTTGCCCTCGGGCCGAAGATCGGCGTCGACCTCGAGCGGCGGATCGTCGCCCGGCTCGGCCAGCATTCGCCGCATCTCCTGGGCCACGGCGTGCGCCGCATCGGTCGCGGCCCGCTCCGGCTCACCGTCGTGGGGCACGTGGACGAACATCACGTCGGCATCGGAGCCGTAACCCATCTCGCTGCCGCCGAGCCGACCCATCGTGACCAGCGCCATCCGGGTCGGCAGGGCGCGGCCGAGGTCGGACTCCACGGCGGCGGTCGCGGCGGCCAGCGCACCCGACAGGGTCGCGACGGTCACGTCGGTCAGCGCCGCGCCCGCCGCCTCGACGGTCAGCCGACCGAGCACATCGGCGATCGCGATCCGACACAGCTCACGGCGGCGCATCGCGCGGACCGCGTGGATGGCCGCACCGGAGTCGGGATAGCGCCGCGCGGCCGCGGTCATCTCGATCAGCAGCCGCTCCCGGGACCGCGGTGTCAGCTCGTCGTCGTGACCGAGCATCGCGACCACGTCAGGAGCATTCTGGATCAGCCCGGCGGCGTAGCGGCTCGCGCCGAGGACCCGCGCCAGCTGCTCGGCGGCCTCGCCCTCGTCGCGGAGCTGCCGCAGGTACCAGTGGGTCGAGCCGAGCGTCTCGCTGACCCGGCGGAACGCGAGCAGCCCGGCGTCGGGGTCGGGACCCTCGGCGAACCAGGCCAGCATCGCCGGCAGCAGCTGGCGCTGAATCGCGGCGCGGCGCGCGACCCCGGACGTCAGCGCCTCGATATGGCCGAGGGCGCCGCGCGGGTCGGCGTAGCCGAGCGCGACGAGGCGCGCCTTGGCGGCCTCGGGAGTCAGCCGCAGGCCGTCCTCGGGGATCGCCGCCACGGTGCTCAACAGCGGTCGGTAGAAGAGCTTCTCGTGCAATCGGCGCACCTCGCGCGCCTGGCGACGCCACTCCTTGGTGAGCTCGGCGACGGGATCTCCGAGGAAGCCGAGGCCTCGGGCGAGCCGGCGGAGGTCGTCGTCGTCGACCGGGACGGTGTGGGTGCGCCGCAGCCGGTGCAGCTGGATCCGGTGCTCCAGCGAGCGGAGGAACCGGTACGCCGCGGCCAGGGCGGCACCGTCGTCGCGTCCGACGTACCCGCCGCGGGTGAGCGCCTCCAGCGCGTCGAGGGTCGTCGGACTCCGCAGCGTCTCGTCGGCTCGGCCGTGCACGAGCTGCAGCAGCTGCACGGCGAACTCCACGTCGCGCAGCCCGCCCGGCCCGAGCTTGAGCTGCCGGTCGACCTCGTCGGCCGATAGGTGGTCGACGACGCGGCGGCGCATCGCCTGGACCTCGGCGACGAAGCCGTCCCGCTCGGACGCCTGCCAGACCAGTGGGTCGACGGCGTCGGCGTAGGCCCGGCCCAGCTCCGGGTCGCCGGCCACCGGCCGGACCTTGAGCAGGGCCTGGAACTCCCACGTCTTGGCCCACTTCTCGTAGTACGCGAGATGGCTGGCCAGGGTCCGCACGAGCGGACCGGATCGACCCTCCGGCCGGAGCCCGGCGTCGACCTCCCAGATCGAGCCCTCGGCCGTCGGCGTCGAGCAGATCCGCATCAACTGCGACGCGAGCTGGTTGGCGGCCCGGAACGCCGCGTCGTCGTCGACCCCGTCGGCCGGCTCGTGGACGAACACCACGTCGACGTCGCTGACGTAGTTGAGCTCGCGTCCACCCGCCTTGCCCATCGCGATCACGGCGAGCCGACAGCGGTCGGACGCGTCCCCGACCGCGCGGCGCGCGACGGCCAAGGCGGCGTCGAGGGTGCCGGCCGCCAGGTCGGCCAGCGCGGCGCCGGAGCGGCCGACCGACCACCGCTGGGTCAGGTCCCGGGCGGCCACCCGCAGCAGTCGGCGGCGGTAGTCGACCCGAAGCGCGTCGGCGGCCGCGGCCGGCTCGAGCCCGGCCATCGGTGCCGGGTGGTCCGGATCGGCGTCGACCGCAGCGAGAAGCCCGGCTCGGGTCTGCGACGCGGGCTCGACCGGACCGTCCAGGGCGGGGTCGGCCAGCTCGTCGACCAGCTCCGGATGCCGGGCCAGGAACCCGCCGAGCGCCTCGCTCGTGCCGAGCACCGTCACCAGCCGGTTGCGGAAGCCGGCGTCGGCGGCGACCGCGTCGACCACGTCGTCGCCCCGTTCGGATGCGGCGACCAGGGCGGCGAACGACGCGACCGCCAGATCGGGATCGGGTGCCGCCGCAAACGCGGCCACGACCTCCTCCGACGGCTCCCGGCCGCGTCCGAGGTCGCGCAGGTGGGCCCAGGAGTCCGACGCTCGCCGGAACCCCAGGCGGACCAGCCGGCCCTCCGGTGAGCTCCCCCGGGTCGACGCCTCGCTCATGTCGGTCCCGGACCGCCGGCCGGTGCCGCGTACAGCGGGATGGCGACGGCGACCATCGCGACGGCGACGAGCACATCTGCCGGCCAGGCCTTCGCCCTAACGACGTACTCCGTGGCGTCCACGGCGTGAACGCTACGGCACCCGGCGAGTGTCCGGGCCGACCTCTACGGTCTCGGGCATGGACGAGACAGCGACGACGCGAGCCACCGTGCGGGCCTACATCGAGCGGGCCGAGGCGCGCGACTGGGGAGGCTTCGGGGCACTCCTGACCGACGACGTGGTGTACGAGATGCCACAGACGCGGGAGCGAGTCCGCGGCCGGGAGGCACTCCTCCGGTTCAACCAGGAGTATCCGGGCGACTGGCATCTCGCGATCCGACGGGTCGTCGCCGACGGCCGCTACGCCGCGGCGTGGATCGACTCGCGGATCGGCGAGGAGCATCAGGACGCGTGCATCTGGTTCGAGCTGACCGACGACGGGCGAATCGAACGGGTCACCGACTACTGGCCCGATCCGTACGATCCGCCGCCGGGGCGCGACCACCTCGTCGAGCGCTGGTAGTCGCGCCCTGCCCGGAACCGCCTTGTCGAGGCTCGGTTAGCGATATATCGTCGAGGCATCGGCAACACATCGCACGGAGGTTCCCATGTTCGCTCAGGCCGGCAGGCGATCACTGCCCTTCCTCGCCCTGGCGGCCCGCGTGGCCGGTCGGGCGCACCACGGCTTTGGCCACGGTCCCCACCATCTCGGCCACGGTTGGGGCCGCTGGGGTCACGGCGGCTTCGGGCATCCCGGGCTCGGGCCGTGGCTTCGGGACTTCGCGCCGTTCGGCGGCCCGGGCGCACCCCGACGCGGCCGTGGCGACGTCCGCCTCGCCGTGCTCGGGATCCTCGCCGAGCAGCCGATGCACGGCTACCAGCTGATCCGGGAGATCGCCCAGCGCAGCCAGGGCACCTGGCGGGTCAGTCCGGGCTCGGTCTACCCGACGCTCTCCCAGCTCGAGGACGAAGGCCTGGTGCGCGCCGAGCAGTCCGGCGGTCGCCGGATCTTCCACCTCACCGACGACGGTCGCGCCGAGGTGACCGAGCGAGCCGACGAGTTCGCCGCCCTCTGGACGTCCGACGAGGCGGGCTGGGAGCAGGCGGGCGACTTCGCCGGCCTCGTCATGCAGGTCGGCGCCGCCGCGATGCAGGTGGCCAGCGCCGGCACCGACGACCAGCGGGAGCGCGCCGCGGAGCTGCTCGAGCAGACCCGGCGGTCGCTGTATCGGCTGCTCGCCGACGACGACCGCGACGACGACTGACCGGTCTGCCGACTAGTCGTCAGGCGCCGCCTCGATGATCCGGATGTCGCGCTCGGCGCCGTCGCCCAGCGCCTCGAGGGCCCGCTGGTAGTCGGGACTGTCGTACGCCGCGACGGCCTGCTCGACGCTCGGGAACTCGATCAGCACGGTCCGCGCGACGACTCCGGACTCGAACGCCGCGGCCGGGTCGCCCCGGGCCAGGAAGCGCCCACCGTGCGCCCGCATCACCGGCCCGGCGAGCTCGACGTACGCCGCGAGCCTCTGCTCGTCGCGGATCTCGCGGAACGTGTTGATCCAGTACGCGCGGGCCATCGGTCACAACACCGGCAGCAGGTGGTCGAGCTCGTACTGCGTGACCTGCCGGCGATACTCGGCCCACTCGGACCGCTTGTTGCGCAGGAAGAAGTCGAACACGTGCTCGCCGAGCGTCTCGGCCACGAAGTCGCTGTTCTCCATCAGGCCGATCGCCTCGTCGAGGCTGTGCGGCAGTGGGTCCATGCCCAGCGCCCGCCGCTCGGACTCGGTGAGCGACCAGACGTCGTCCTCGGCCTCGCGCGGCAGCTCGTAGCCCTTCTCGATCCCGCGCAGGCCCGCGGCGAGCAGCAGGGAGTACGCGAGGTACGGGTTGCACGCCGAGTCGATGGAGCGCAGCTCGACCCGGGTCGACGGGCCCTTGTGCGGCTTGTACATCGGCACCCGGACCAGCGCCGACCGGTTGTTGTGGCCCCAGCAGATGTACGCCGGCGCCTCGCCGCCCTTGCCGGCCTCGCCGCCGACGCCGCCCCAGAGTCGCTTGTAGGAGTTGACCCACTGGTTCGTGACGGCGGTGATCTCGGCGGTGTGCTCCAGCAGCCCGGCGATGAACGATCGACCGACCCGCGACAGCTGGTACTCCGCACCGGCCTCGTGGAACACGTTGCGGTCGCCCTCGAACAGCGACATGTGGGTGTGCATGCCCGAACCGGGGTAGTCGGCGAACGGCTTGGGCATGAACGACGCGTGGATGCCCTCGGCCAGCGCGACCTCACGTACGACGACGCGGAACGTCATGATGTTGTCGGCGGTCGTCAGGGCGTCGGCGTACCGCAGGTCGATCTCCTGCTGCCCCGGCGCGCCCTCGTGGTGGCTGAACTCCACCGAGATGCCCATCGACTCGAGCATCGTGATGACCTCGCGCCGGAAGTCCTGGCCGCCGTGCGCGGTGTGGTCGAAGTAGCCACTCAGGTCATACGGCTCCGGCGCGGTCCCGGGCGCGTGGCCGTCCTTGAACAGGAAGAACTCGATCTCCGGGTGGGTGTAGAACGTGAACCCGAGGTCGGCGGCCTTGGCCAGCGCGCGCTTGAGCACGTTGCGCGGGTCGGCGTACGACGCCGTGCCGTCGGGCATCAGGATGTCGCAGAACATCCGAGCCGTCGCCGGCACCTCGCCCCGCCACGGCAGGATCTGGAACGTCGACGGGTCGGGCTTGGCGAGCATGTCGGCCTCGTAGACGCGGGCGAAGCCCTCGATCGCCGAGCCGTCGAACCCGATGCCCTCGTCGAACGCCGCCTCGAGCTCGGCCGGCGCCACCGCGACCGACTTGAGGAAGCCGAGCACATCGGTGAACCACAGGCGGACGAACCGGACGTCGCGCTCCTCGAGCGCCCGCAGCACGAAGTCTTCCTGCTTGCCCATAGGGCCAGTGTCGCAGGCGGCGTGTTACGTCGGGGTTACGTCGTACGCGGACTGGCTAGGCTCGAGGCGTGGCCCAGCTCCGAGTCGCGTTGGCGCAGGTCAACGTCACCGTTGGCGACCTCGCCGGCAACGCCGATCGCATCGTGGCGCAATGTCGCGCCGCCGCCGCCCAGGACGCGCACCTGATCGTGTTCCCGGAGATGGCGCTCACCGGCTACCCGCTCGAGGATCTCGCGATGCGCGCCTCCGTGATCGACGCCTCCCGCCAGCGTGCCGACGCGCTCGCGGCGCGGCTCGACTCCGAGGGTCTGGGCGAGCTGGTCGCGGTCGTGGGGTTCCTCGACCAGACACCGGGCGTCCCGACCGGCTCCGGCATCCCGAAGAACGCCCCGCAGAACGCCGTCGCCGTCATGCACGGCGGCCGCATCGTCGCCCGGCAGGCCAAGATCCACCTCTGGAACTACGGGGTCGGCGACGAGATCCGCAACTTCGTGCCGGGCGACACGATCAACGTCGTCCAGGTACGCGGCGTCGACGTCGCGATCGCGATCTGCGAGGACCTCTGGCGTGACGGCCCCACGGCGGCGGTCAAGGCCGCCGAGGCGGGGCTGCTCGTCGTGCCGAACGGCTCGCCGTACGAGCGCGCGAAGGACGACGTCCGACTCGAGCTGTGCGCCCGGCGGGCCCGAGAGGCCGAGGCGACCCTGGCGTACGTCAACCTCGTCGGCGGCCAGGACGAGCTGGTCTTCGACGGCGACTCGCTGGTCGTCGACGCGTCGGGCGCCCAGGTCGCGCGGTCGCCGCAGTTCGAGGAGGACCTGCTGCTCGCCGACCTCGAGCTGCCGGCCGCCACCGCCGCGATGCCCGACCCCGCGACCCGGTTCGGCGGCCTGCGGGTCACGCGTACGGTCGTCTCGGCCGAGCCGGTCCCGGCGTACCCGCCACGCCCGACCGCCGTCAACGAGCGGCTCGAGGACCTCGCCGAGATCTATCGGGCGATCACGCTGGGCCTGCGCGACTACGTCGGCAAGAACGGCTTCCGGTCGGTCCTGCTGGGCCTGTCCGGCGGCATCGACTCCACGCTGGTCGGGGCGATCGCCTGCGACGCGATCGGAGCGGCGAACGTCTACGGCGTGTCCAACCCGTCGGCGTACTCCACCGAGCACTCGAAGGACGACGCGGCCGAGCTCGCCCGTCGCACCGGCCTGCACCTGCGGACGGTGCCGATCGCGCCGCTGGTCGACGCCTTCCACGAGCTGGTCGACCTCGACGGCGTGGCGGCGGAGAACCTGCAGGCCCGGATCCGTGCGGTCATCTGGATGGCGCTGTCCAACCAGCACGGTCATCTCGTGCTGGCCTGCGGCAACAAGTCCGAGCTCGCCACCGGCTACACGACGATCTACGGCGACGCGGTCGGCGGCTTCGCCCCGATCAAGGACGTCCCGAAGACGATGGTGTGGGACCTCGCTCGCTGGCGGAACGCCGAGGCGAAGCGTCGCGGCGAGCCGGCCCCGATCCCCGAGCACGCGATCGCCAAGCCACCGTCGGCCGAGCTCGCCCCGGGCCAGGTCGACACCGACTCGCTGCCGCCGTACGCGTTGCTGGACGACGTTCTCGACGACTACGTCGAGCAGGACCACGGCTCGGCCGATCTGGTGGCGCACGGGTTCGATCCGGAGCTGGCCGAGCGGGTGATCCGGATGGTCGACCGCGCCGAGTACAAGCGGCGGCAGTATCCACCCGGCCCCAAGATCTCGGTCCGCAACTTCGGCCGCGACCGCCGCCTCCCCATCACCACCGCCTGGCGCGAGCACCTCTGACCACCCGCCGATCCGCGGGACGTGAGGGAGGAGACACCCGGAAGGGCTGCCGATCGCCAAGCCGGCGTGCGAATCTGAAGGCATCCGGGGACTCCGCGAGGGAGCCTCGAGAGCAGACAAGGACATCGGCATGAGCGAAGAGCAGGCACCGTACGGCTCGGGGCCCGGCCAGGCGTCGGGTTCGGCCGACATCAAGCGCATCCGGACCCACCACCTGCGGCAGATGAAGGAGCGCGGCGAGCGGTGGGCGATGCTGACCGCGTACGAGCAGTACGCCGCGGCCACCTTCGACGAGGCCGGCATCCCCGTACTCCTCGTCGGCGACTCGGCCTCCAACAACGTCTACGCCAACGAGACGTCCCTCCCCGTCACGGTCGACGAGCTGATCCCGCTGGTCCGGGCCGTGACCCGGTCGGTACGCCGGGCGCTCGTCGTGGCGGACCTGCCGTTCGGGTCGTACCAGGCCAGCCCGGAGCAGGCGTTCCACACGTCGACCCGCTTCATGAAGGAGGCGAACGCGCACGCCGTCAAGCTCGAGGGCGGACTGCCCGCGGTGCCCCAGGTGAGGCTGCTCACCGAGGCGGGCATCCCGGTGATGGCACATATCGGGTTCACGCCGCAGTCGGAGCACAACCTCGGCGGCTACCGTGTACAGGGTCGCGGCGAGACCGGCGACGACCTGATCGAGGCCGCCGAGGCGTTGGAGGCCGCCGGCGCGTTCGCCCTCGTCATGGAGATGGTGCCGGGTGAGGTGGCCGCCGAGATCACCAAGCGGCTCGCGATCCCGACCATCGGCATCGGCGCCGGCCGCGACTGCGACGCGCAGGTGCTCGTCTGGCAGGACATGGCGGGACTGCGGACGGGGCGCACACCTCGGTTCGTGAAGCGGTACGCCGACGTCCACGGCGAGCTGCTTCGGGCCGCGCAGACGTACGCCGCGGAGGTGGCCGACGGGACGTTCCCCGGCGAGGAGCACACCTTCCACTGAGCGCTCAGCCCCAGCCCCACCACTCCACTCCGGCCGCGACCAGGGCCACCCAGACCGCGAGGCCGCCGAGCGGCACGTACGCGACCCAGGCGGGATGTGGCCGGGCCCAGCCGACTGCCAGGGCAACGGTCGCGAGCCACACCAGGAGCATGAGCCCGACGCCCCACCCCGGCGCGAACAGCACACTCGCGATGACGAGCCACAGCAGGCACGCCAGGCCACCGACGCCGATCCACGGCCCGGACCGGGACAGCTGAAGTCGCGGCACGGCGCTCATCCTTCCGCTTCGCTCGTCGAGGTGTTGGCGGATGCCCGACATGCCGGGTCTGGACAGCACCTCAACGAGTGAAGACGCGCGTGAGCTACGCCCGCTCGACGAGCCCGCGCACGTACGCCGCCTGCCCGGCGTGCTGCAGGTTGTCGGACAGCACGCTGACCAACCGAACGCCCAGGGTCACCGGCGGATCCCACGACGTGTCGACCACCCGATCGAGGTCGTCGGCGGCGAGACCGCGTACGTACTCGAGCGTCCGCTCGCAGGCGGCGTCGTGGTAGCCGGTCAGCAACTCGCCGGACTCGACCCGGACCGCGGCGACCTCGTCGGAGCTGTGGGCGAACCCGGTCGCGAGCGGATCGAGCGGCAGGGCGAACCGCTGCTGCCAGCCGTCGACGAGCCACACCTGATCCGACCCGGCGGCGTCGGCGATGTGGTCGTCCTGGATGCGGGTCAGGTGCCACACGAGCCAGCCGATCGAGTTCGCGTCGGGGTCGACCCGAAACGCGAGCTGGTCGGCTGTCAGGCCGTCGACGGCGCGCTGCACGATCTCGCGGATCCGGCCGAAGCCGTCGGCCAGGAGTTCGCTGGTGTTCATGCGACCGATCCTGCCATCTGGCGCAGCAGCACCTCGCGGGCGTCGGCGAGCGACGGGCCGTACCAGGTCAGATGCCGACCCGACACGAGCGCGCACCGGCGGCTCGGAAACGCCTCGGGTCCGTCGTCGGCCGTGAAGACGTACGGCTCGTCCGGCAGCACGACGAGGTCCACCAGCGGCACCGAGTCGATGTCGAACCGGGGATACCGCTCGGCATGCGCCGCGAAGCAGTGGTCGACGCCGAGTCGGGCCAGGACGTCACCGGCGAACGTGTCGCGCCCGAGCGCCATCCACGGTCGGCGCCAGATCGGCACCAGCGCGGTCCGGCGGTCGCCGGTCCACGGCGCGCGCCACGCCGTCTCGGCGGCGTCGATCCATGGCACCCGGCGCGCGCCGAGTCGGGCCAGCAGCGACCGGAGCTGGTCGATCGCCTGCGGCACCGTCTCGGGATCGGTGACCCAGACCCGGTCGGCGCCGAGCGTGCCGCGCAGCGCGTCGATGTCGGCCGGCCGGTTCTCCTCGGTGTTGACCACCACCAGGTCGGGCCGGAGGGCGTGGACGCCGTCGAGGTCGGGGTTCTTGGTGCCGCGCAGTCGGGTGACGTCGAGGTCCGACGGATCGGTGCACCAGTCGGTCGCTCCCACCAGCAGGCCCGGACACGTGACGGCGATCGCCTCGGTCAGCGACGGCACCAGCGACACGACCCGACGCGGCACGGGGTGGTCACTCACGGCGCCGGGCTCACTCACGGCGCTGGGCACTCACGGCGCCGGGCTCCGAGCTCGTACAGGTTGCCGTCGGGTCCGCGGAAGTTGATCCACTCCCACTCCCGGTCGCGACCGACCGGGCCGAGGATCTCGAGCCCGGCCGCCTCCAGGCGCGCCCGCGCCGCGTCCAGGTCGTCGACCTCGAGGAGCGGCACCGGCCCGGAGGCGTGCCGGTCGAAGAAGGCGTGGTACGGATGTCCCGGCGCCATGACCTGCACCGCGTCGCCGTCGGCGGTCTGGAACTCCACCGTGTCGGGCTCGGCGAAGCGCCGCTCCATGCCCAGGACGTCGCCGAACAGCGCCACCGTCGCGTCGTACGCCTCGGTGCCGACGCCGATCCAGCGGATGCTCCTGACCTCCATGGCGGGTCTCCCTGCTCAGACGTCGGTGATCCGGAGGCCGGAGTGCGCCTTGTACCGACGGTTGATCGCGATCAGGTTGGCGGTCAACGCCTCGACCTGACCGGCGTTGCGCAGCCGGCCGGCGTAGACGCCACGCATGCCGGGGATCGCGTCGACCAGGTCGATGACGGTCCCGACGGCCTCGCGTACTTCGCCGAGCACGAGCACGTCCAGCTCGAACGACTCCACCTCCGGGTCGGCCAGCAGCACCGCGGACACGTGGTGGAACGCCGCCACGACGGTGGCGTCCGGCAGCAACGCCTGGGCCTGCTCCGCGGCACTCCCCTCGTCGACCCGCAACGGGTACGGCCCGCGCTTGTCGAACCCGAGCGGGTTCACGCAGTCGACGACGATCTTGCCGGCGACGTGCGGCGCCAGTGCCCGAACGGTGTCCGCATGACCCGTCCAGGGCACCGACACGACCACCAGGCCGGCCGCGGCGGCGACCGCCCCGTTGGTGTCCCCGCTGACGGTCTCGCCGAGCTCCGCGGCGACCTTGGCGGCCCGCTCGGCGTCCCGCGACCCGATCGCGACCGAGATCCCGGCGTTCGCCCAGCGCGCGGCCAGCCCCCGGCCCTGCGGCCCGGTGCCGCCGATCACGCCGACGCTCAGCTCCGAAGGGAACGACATGCGCCGATCCTGCCAGCCGGGCCGGCCGCTCTGGGCGGGACACCGTCCCGGGACCCCGGTCGTGGGTTGGGCCCGCCCCCTAAACTCGCATTCGTGACCGTTCTCGCCCCCGCCGCCATCTCGCCGCGTCGGCCCGTCCCGGACTCGATCGTGCGTCCGGAGTACGTCGACCGGCCGCAGCCGGCGCCGTTTTCCGGCTCCGAGGTCAAGGACTCCGAGACCATCGAGCGGATGCGCGTCGCCGGCCGGATCGCGGCCCAGGCGCTGGACGCCGTCGAGGCGGCGGTCGCGCCCGGCGTCACGACCGACGAGCTGGACCGGGTGGGGCACGAGTTCCTGATCGACCACGGGGCCTACCCGTCGACGCTGGGCTACAAGGGCTTCCCGAAGTCGCTGTGCACCAGTGTCAACGAGGTCATCTGCCACGGCATCCCCGACGCCCGGCCGCTGCAGGACGGCGACATCGTCAACGTCGACATCACCGCGTTCATCGGCGGCGTCCACGGCGACACGAACAAGACGTACCTCGTCGGTGACGTCGACGAGGCGAGCCGGCTGCTGGTGGAGCGGACCCGCGAGGCCACCCTGCGAGGCATCAACGCGGTACGACCCGGCCGGCGGGTCAACGTCGTGGGTCGAGTGATCGAGTCGTACGCGAAGCGATTCGGGTACGGCGTCGTCCGGGAGTTCACCGGGCACGGCATCGGCGAGTGGTTCCACTCCGGCCTGATCGTCCCGCACTTCGACACGCCACACTTCGACACGATCATCGAGGCGGGCATGACGTTCACGGTCGAGCCGATGCTGACGCTCGGCACCCACGAGTGGGACATGTGGTCGGACAACTGGACGGTCACGACCAAGGACAAGTCGCGCTGCGCCCAGTTCGAGCACACGATCCTGGTGACCGACTCCGGCGCGGAGATCCTCACCCAGTCCTGAGGTCGGCCCCTCGACTCGCACGGCCATCCGTGGGTTGGTCCAGGATGTCCGCTTCGTTCCCGCTTCCCTCCTTCAGGCGTCACCCAAGTCGGATTTGTCGCCCACTAGATGACGTCTGAAGGAGGGAAGCGGGAACGAAGCGCAGGAAACGGACGCTCGCGACGCACGTGCCCCGCGGTTGCGCAACACGCACGGATCGGCGCGCCAGAACCCACGGATCGGCGCACCAGAACTCACGGATCGGCGCGCCAGAACCCACGGATGACCGCACCAGAACTCACGGATGACCGCGCCAGAACTCACGGATGACCGCGCCAGAACTCACGGATCGGCACACCAGAACTCACGGATGAGCTCGAGCGTCGGATCGGGGACCTGTTCGCCGGCCGTGTTCGCGTCGGTGAGCCGGCACCGGACAAGATTCGGGCCAAGATCGGTGACTGGTGCGACGTCGGGCTGCGCGTGCGCTGGCCGTACGCTTCGATACCCCCGGACCCGGTCGTTCCCGCCCGGCGGGCGCGGACGACCTCGTACCGGAACCTTTCACGACAGGACGGCGATGAGCCCCACGACGACCCCCGACACCGCGCCCGGCGGGCCGATCTGGCGGCGCCGGCAGCGCGACGCGGTGCTGCGGTTCGCGGCGGGTTCGGCGCTCCCGGAGGGCGGGTTCGGCTGGCTCGACGAGTCGGGCGGGATCGACCCGAGCCACGACCTCGAGCTGTGGATCAACGCCCGGATGACGTACGTCTTCTCGATCGCGTCGCTGCTCGAGGACCGGGTACACCCACTCGCCGAGCACGGCGTACGCGCGCTGAGCGGACCCTTCGCGGATCCCGAGCACGGCGGCTGGTATCGGTCGGTCCGACCCGACGGCGGCCCGGCCGACCGGACGAAGGGTTGCTACGAGCACGCGTTCGTCGTGCTGGCCGCCTCGACGGCGTCGATCGCCGGCGTCGACGGCGCGGCCGGGCTGCTCGAGTCGGCCCTGGACACGCACACCCGGCGCTTCTGGGACGGGGCCGCCGACCGCTGCCGCGAGTCGTGGAACGCCGACTGGACCGAGCTCGAGCCGTACCGCGGCGCGAACAGCAACATGCACACGGTGGAGGCGTACCTGGCGGCCGCCGACGCCACCGGCGATCCGGTCTGGCGACAGCGTGCGCTCTCGATCGGCGACCGGCTGATCAACGGCGAAGCGCGGGACAACGGGTGGCGGATCCCCGAGCACTTCGACGACGCGTGGCAGGTCGACCTCGACTACAACGCCGACGCGCCGGCCGACCCGTTCCGGCCCTTCGGCGCGACGCCCGGGCACGGGTTCGAGTGGGCGCGGCTTCTGGTCGGCGTCGAGCAAAGCGTGCCGGACCCGCCCGGTTGGCTGCTCGAGGCCGCGAGCTCGCTGTTCGCCCAGGCGGTCCGCGACGGCGCCGCCGACGACGGCCGAACCTTCGTCTATACCACCGACTGGTCCGGACAGCCGGTGGTCCGTGAGCGGTTCCACTGGGTGGTCGCGGAGGCGGTCGCCGCCGCGGACGCCCTGGCGAGACGGATCCCCGACGCGATCGACGCCGACCAGACCCAGCGCTGGTGGGACGCCATCGACGAGCACTTCGTCGACCGGTCGGTCGGGAGCTGGCATCACGAGGTCGGCGACGACCTGCGGGTCTCGACCCGGACCTGGCGCGGCAAACCGGACGCGTATCACATCGTGAACGCGATGCTGCTCCCCGACCTGCCGCTCGCACCGACCCCGGCGACCGCCCTCGCCACCCGGGTCGACTGAGGACATCGCCGGCTTCGACCGTATTATGTAGTCTTTGCGGAGTATCGAGGGCAACGCGGCCTTCGACCGTATCCGTCGTCCCGTCGGTGCCTTCGCATCAGCACAGCCGCCGACGCCTCCGGAGATCCCCACCCGTGTCCCTCGCCATCACCATCGCGGTCGTCTGGATCGCGGCCTCCATCCTGGTCGCGGCCGGGTGGATGCTGACCGCGTGGTACGTCCGGCACCGGCAGCGCGCCGACCGGCGGGCCGTACGCGAATGGCGGGACCTGCTGCGGGCCCTGGCGCATCCGCGCCTGCCGCACCTGCCGCGGCAGCGTGGTCGCGACGACCCGGACCGGCGGGATCAGAGCGCCTGAACGGCCCCAAACCGGCGCACAGGAATGGGTCCTTCGGCCCATTTACCGGCCCGGGTCCCTGGGCGCATGATGGCTCTCTCACATCCGGCAGCCCCGTCAGGTGCGGCAACACCTGACGGGGCCTAGGAGCCAGACCTAACCGGGAGGTCCGACCCCATGACACGGACAACGAGCGGCCGCTCGAGGAGATACGCCGGTATGCCGGCCGCTTTCACGCTGTCTGTACGAAGCGGGCTTGGCGAGCCATGGACGCCGTGACCTTGAAGGCGCGACCGGTACCGCTCTATCTCGCTCAGATCCGAGCCGGTCGCGTCGAGGTCTACCGAGACGACAGCACTCGCGTCGACGCCTTCGACGTGTCGGAGACCGAGAGCCTGCGGAAGGTGCTCGCCGACCACGGCTGGCGACCCACCGGCCAGCGGGTGGCAGGCGGCGGATGGGGCGCCATCCTGGTGGAGCCGATCCGGCACTAGGGCAAAGACAGCCCGGCGAGGGGCGGACGAGCCGGCCTGTAGGCCGGATTCTGTGCGGCGCGACTGGCGCGCCCGGCGGCCATCCATCTCCGGGGCAACGTTGCCGATGCCCTCCTGCGGCCTACCCGCGGACCTCGGGCGAGCGACCCTCGAACGTCCGCGCGACACGGCGAACCGTGCCTTCTTGGCCTTGCTCCGGGTGGGGTTTACCCAGCCGCTCCGGTCACCCGGTGCGCTGGTGGTCTCTTACACCACCGTTTCACCCTTGCCCGTACCCGACGAGGTGAGCGCGAAGCTCGGATCCGCCGGGCCGTTGGCGGTCTGTCTCTGTGGCACTTTCCCGCGAGTCACCTCGGGTGGGTGTTACCCACCACCCCGCTCTGTGGAGTCCGGACCTTCCTCGGCGGACGGTTGGACACCGCCCGACGCGGCCGCCCGGCCGGCTCGTCCGTCTCACAGGGTACCGCTCGGGACCGGGCGCCATCGCCTCAGAGCGGTGTGTGCGAGAACAGCTTCAGCGCCGAGACGCCGTCCGGCCACCAGGCGACGACCGACAGCGACGCCGGGAGGACGTGCAGATGATGGATGACGTCCATCGGCGCCTGCAGCGTCTCGCGGATGATCATCTTCATCGGCGTCACGTGGCTGACCACGACGACGGTCTGGCCGGCGTACTTCTCCAGCAGTCGCTGCCGGGCGCCGTTGGCACGCTCGGCCACGCTGTCGATGGACTCGCCGCCCGGCGGCGCGACCGCGGTGGACTCGATCCAGGCGCCGAACTCCTCGGGCCAGCGCTCCTGCACCTCGAGGTACGTCAGGCCGTCCCACTCCCCGAAGTCGGCCTCGGCGAGGTCGTCGTCGACGGAGATGCCGACGCTGAGTCGCTTGGCCACGATCTCGGCCGTCTCGCGACACCGGCGCAGCGGGGACGCGTGGACCGCGGCGATCGTGTCGCTGAGCTGCGCCTCGGTCGCGAGCGACCGCCAGTGGCGCAGCCAGTCCGCCGCCCGATCGGCCTGCGACCGGCCGACGCCGTTCAGCCGGGGGTCGGATCCGCCGGAGCCGCTGAAGGCCTTCGCGAGGGTGTGGTCGGTCGCGCCGTGGCGCAGCAGGATCAGCGCGGTCGGCGTCCCGGCCTCCGGCGGCCGCCATCCGACCAGCGGCTGCGCCACGGGGGTCGGCGGGTCGGTCGACTCCTCGACGTCGCTTCCGACCGCCTCGATCCTCGCCCCCGGCCCCTCGTCGAGGCAGCGGTTGAGCAGGGCGTCAGCCGCGGCGTTCTCGGCGCGCGGGATCCAGGTCCACGTCACGTCGACGGGCGCCAGCGCCCGCGCCTGCAACGCCAGCGGCCGCAACCCGGCGTTCTTGATCTTCCATCGACCGGCCATCTGCTCGACGACCAGCTTCGAGTCCATGCGGACGTCGACCGCGGCGTCGGGAGCGTGCTCGCGCGCCAGCTCGAGTCCGGCGATCAGGCCGCGATACTCGGCGACGTTGTTGGTCGCGTTCCCGATGTGCTCGGCGCGCTCAGCGAGCACGTCCCCGGTGGCGGCGTCCCGGATCAGGGCGCCGTACGCCGCGGGACCCGGGTTGCCCCGGGCACCGCCGTCGGCCTCGAGGATCACTCGCTCGACGGCCATCACACGCCCGACTCTGGAGTACGGACGAGGATTCGGTTGCACTCGGGGCAGCGCAGCACCTCGTCGTCCGGCGCGGAGCGGATCGTGGCGAGGTCGGCCTCGGTCAGCTCGAGACGGCAGCCCTCGCACCGGCGACGGCGCAGCGCCGCGGCACCGACGCCGCCGAGTTGGGCCCGCATCCGCTCGTACACGGCGAGCAGCTGCTCCGGGACGTCGGCGACGAGCCGGTCGCGCTCGGCCTGGGACTGCGCCGCCTCGCCGTCGAGCTCGCCGACCGCCTCGTCCCGGGCGGCGGTGATGGCGTCGGCCTTGCTCGTCAGGTCGTCGGCCTCGGACGTGACGTCGCGAAGCTCGGCCTGCAAGGTCTCGAGCTGCTCCATGACCTCCAGCTCGGCGTCCTCCAGGTCGCTGATCCGTCGGTCCAGGGCGACGATCTCGCTCTGCAGCTGCTCCAGCTCGCGCGGCGACGAGACCTGACCGGTGTCGAGGCGCTGCTGGTCGCGGACCCGGCGGGCCTTGACCTGCTCCACGTCGGCGTCGGCCTTCTTCTGCTCCCGCGTCAGGTCGGCGACCTGCGTGTCGAGCTCGACCCGTCGACTGTCGAGCGCCGTCCGCCGCTCGGTGACCTCGGTGAGCTCGGCGTGCTGCGGCAGGTTGCGCTTGCGGTGCGCGAGCTGCTGGAGGGTGCTGTCCAGGGTCTGCACGTCGAGCAGGGTCCGGATAGCACTCGGGTCGGCTTTCAGCGTGGGGCTCCTCGGCTCATCGAGAGGTGGCTGGTCCAGGGATCCGTGACGATCGTCGACACGCGGGTCTCCACCGTAATGCCCCGCTCGGCCAATGCGGCAGTGAGAATCCGCTCGGCGACCGGGAGCCAGGTCCATTCGGCCGCCCAGTGCGGCACGTCGATCAGCGCCGGCGCCTCGGCACCGTGCTCGCGTAGCTCCGACGCCGGATGGTGCCGCAGGTCGGAGGTGACGTAGACGTCGGCGGAGCTGGCGCGGACCCGGTCGAGCAGGAAGTCGCCGGCCCCGCCGCAGACCGCGACGGTGTGGACCGACTGCTCGGGATCGCCGGCGATGCGCGCCGCGCTGGCGTTCGCCGGCAGTGCCTCGACGACCCGGGTGGCGAAGTCTCGGAGGGTCGTGGGCTCGGCGAGCCGGCCGACCCGGCCGCTGCCGCTGGCACTCGACCCGGCCACCAGCTCGTAGAGGTCGAAGGCCGCCTCCTCGTACGGGTGGGCCGTCCGAAGCGCCTCGACGACGCGACCGCGCCGGCCGCGCGGGACGACCATCTCGACCCGCGTCTCGGCCACCTCTTCCACCGCTCCGACCGCCCCGATCGTCGGGTCGGCGCCCGCGGTGGGCCGGAACGTGCCGGTGCCGTCCGAGGTGTACGCGCAGCGCTCGTAGGCGCCGATCTCACCGGCGCCGGCCGCCGCCAGGGCATCGACGACCCGCGCGACATCCGATCTCGGGACGAAGGTCACCAGCTTGTCGCTCGCCGACTCCGGCTGGGCCGCGATCGGCTCGACGTCCGTCAGGCCGAGCCGGTCGGCCAGCGCCGCCGATACCCCGCCGGGCGGGGCATCGGCATTGGTGTGCATCGTGAGCAACGCGACCTCGTTCACGATGAGCTTGTGCACCGCCCGGCCCTTCGGCGTGGTCGCCGCGACGGAGTTGACCGGTTTCAGCAACAGCGGGTGGTGCGTGACGAGCAGATCGGCGTCGGTCGCGACGGCCTCGTCGATCACGGCGCTGGCCGGATCCACGGCGAGCAGGATCCGACGCACCTCCGCATCCGGATCGCCGGCGACCAAGCCAACGGCGTCCCACTCCTCGGCCCGATCCGGGTCGTAGGCCGCCTCGAGGACAGTCCGCACCTCGGCGACCGTGGGAGTACGCGTCACCGCGGCAGGGTATCCCGTCGGCGAGGCAGTCGGGCGTGGCCCGGACGGTAGCCCGCGCGGTTGTCGGAGGTCGAATGCCCTCGCGGCCGGACCCGCGCCGTGAAGCCGTGGTCAGGCCAGATCCACCGTCACGCCCGGCCGAGCCACCTGAATCGGTCCGGCGTACTCGGCGGCGGCCGCCCGCGCTACCGCGTCCGGATCGTCGCCCGGCCACAGGTGCGTCAGCATGAGCCCGCGGACGCCGGCCGCCGCGGCCTGGCGTCCCGCCGTCCGCGCATCGCACAACAGGCCGCGACTGTCGGCCGGCACGTCGTCGATGTACGTCGCCTCGGCCACCAGCAGGTCCGCGTCCCGGGCCAGCTCGACCAGCGCCGGGTCCGGTCCGCCGTCGCCGGTATAGACGACACTGCCGCCCGCACCGGCGAGCCGGACGGCCGCGTTCGGCACGAAGTGCGGCAGCTCCCGGGTCTGCGCCCGCAACGGCCCGATCGCGAACGCGTCGCCGATGTCGAACTCGTGCAGGTCGTACGCATCCTCCAGCATCCCCGGCCGGTCGAGGGCCAGCACGACGTCGAGCGCGCCGACCGGGGCGTACACCGGCATCGGCGGCGACGACACCTCGTCCATGGCCCGAGCCCGCAGCAGCGGGTTGAGGTCGGCGCAGTGATCCGGATGCCGATGCGACACGTACACCGCGTCCAACGCCGACGGCGACACCCGTCGCATCAGCTCGCCGACCGTCCCGTACCCGGGATCGACCAGCAGCCGGAAGTCGCCGTCCTCGACCAGGTAGCCGCTGCATCCGACGTCCGGCATCGGGTACGCGCCGCTGCCGCCCAACACCGTGAGCCTCACGCCATCGGAGACTAGCGGCGGATCGGCTCGACAAGGATCGAGTCGTGGCCCCGACCACGGACACCGCGGCCCGTCGGACGCCAGCCGTTCTGCGCGAGCACCTCCCGTAGCCGCGCGCCGGGCGGCACCACGAAAGAGTCGACGCGGATGCGGTCGTTGCGGAGGATGTCGACCCTGCCTGGCCTGACTCTGGCGACGAAGATCCCGGTCACGACGCGGCCATGATGTGGCCGAACGCCAGCCGCCGCGGGTCGAGCGGGCATGATGCTGTCACGGGTCCTACCTCCGCGTAGGTGGGGTCCGAGGCCCCGTCGGGTGTTGCCCCACCCGACGGGGCCGCAGCGGTAGCGGCCCGAGCGCGCGTACAGGGAAACGATGTCACGAAACCGCGCTCGGCGCTGCCACCGGGGGCCAGATTCACCCGTAGCGCGCGAGGCGCGGCGGCCCTCGACCGGGGACACACAGCGCCGCCGTTCACCGTCGGCATTTGCATCGTATCGCCAGAATTCAACCTCTTTATCACTTTAGAGTGAAGCGTCTGAGCTACCCGTTTCGCTATAAACCCTCCCAGTCGAGTACCCCCGATGCCGGGTCCACCAGGTCCGTCCCGGCCGGTGTTAGCCTCCCTTCCGCGCTCGGTGGGATTGTGAGGGGATAGCGTGCCTCGCCCGGTCGATCACCAATCCAGTTACGTTCCAGGACTCGACGGCCTTCGCGCTTTGGCCGTCATCGCTGTCCTGGGATATCACTTCGCCATTCCGCAAATGAGCGGGGGATTTCTGGGTGTCAGCGTCTTCTTCACGCTGAGCGGATTTCTGATCACCGGCATCCTGGTTTCGACCTGGGAACGAACGGGCGGGCTCGACCTCCGTCGGTTCTGGCTGCACCGCGCCCGGCGACTCCTGCCCGCTCTCGTTGTCGTTCTCCTCGTGGTCCTCGCGGTCACCGCGATCGTCGACGCCGAGTCGCTGTCGAAGCGTTGGAGCGAGGCGATCAGTGCGATCCTCTACGTCAACAACTGGACCACGATCGTCGATGGAGGCTCCTACTACGACTACTTCGCCGGAGCGCAGCCACTCGAACATCTGTGGTCGTTGGCCATCGAGGAGCAGTTCTATTTGGTCTGGCCGGTCCTTCTGCTGGTGCTGCTGAGACGGAATTCACGACGACTCGTCGACGTCGCGAAGATCACCATTCTGCTGGCCACTCTCTCATTCGTCCTGATGTGGATTCTGGCCCAGCCGGCTCTGGACAACACGCGGGCCTACGAGGGCACCGACACTCGCGCGGGTGAGCTCCTCGTTGGCGCGGCGCTCGCCCTGGTCTACCGGCCCGCCAGAGTACGGACGCTGCCACCGGCCGGAGTGCGGATCGTCGTCGACCTCGTCGGCCTCGCGGCCCTCAGCGTCATCTTGTGGATGCTGGTCTCGACGTCGTTGTACTCCCTGTCGCTGTACCGGGGCGGCTTCGTGCTGTTGGCCGTCGCCACCGCGCTGGTCGTCGCCGTCGTTTCGTACCCGGGATCGCTGCTCGGATCCGCGTTCGCCGTCGAGCCGCTGCGGTGGATCGGCGAACGCTCGTACGGGATCTACCTGTGGCACATGCCGGTGGTCGCGTTCACGCCGCAGAGCCTGCTCGACGACTTCTCCCTCCCGCTCGTGGCGCTGCACCTCACCCTGACCCTCGCCTTGGCGGCCCTGTCGTGGCAGTTGATCGAGAACCCGATCCGACAGCACGGATTCGTCGGGGCCTTCCGACGGCCGATCGCGTACACCCATCACCTCCGCACACCCGTCTCCGGAGGGCTGGCGCTCACCACCGCGGCCGTCATCACCCTCGCCTCGTGCAGCTTCATCGTCCGGTCCGACGACTCCGCCACGCCGGACGCCCTGACCGCCGCGAACGGAGCTCCGCTCCCTCCACCGGTCGACCGCGAGGACTCCGCCGCCGACGACGATCAGCGCGCGAGGACGAAGGAGGGTAACGGTTCGAAGCGCTGGCAGACCTCCTGCACGTCGGTCGTGCATGTCGGCGACTCCACGTCCCTCGGCCTGATGGACCCGGACTACGGGCTACGCCGAAAGGAGCGCATCGACCAGCAGTATCGAGACGTCGGCGTCGAGGACGTCGACACCGACATCCTGGGTGCCCGGTCGATCGTCGAGCGCTACAAGGACCAGCCCAACGCCACCGAGGCCACCAGCAGCCGCGTCGAGGACGGCTACGACGGGTGCTGGGTGTTCGCGATGGGCACCAACGAGGTCGCCAACCAGGCAGTCGGCGGCGTCGTCGGCCTCGACGACCGGATCGCCATGTTGATGGACGAGATCGACGGCCAACCCGCCATGTGGCTCACCGTCAAGACCCTGCTCTCCGACGGGCCCTGGGCCAACGACGAGATGGCGAAGTGGAACGCCGCCCTCCGCGACGCCTGCGACACGTACCCGAACCTCCGGGTCTACGACTGGGCGAGCCAGGTCCACGACCGGTGGTACATCCCGGACGGGATCCACTTCACCACGCCGGGCTACGCCGAACGTTCGAAGCGAACCGCGCGAGCACTCGCGGTCGCGTTCCCCTCCGACGGCTCACCCTCCGACGGCTGCTTCGTCACACCGGGGTGAGGCTCCGAAGGTCACGGCGGCGGAAAGAGTGCGGCAGGCTCTTGACTTCGAGTGCACTCCAAGCCACATGCTGACCCCGTGACGAGCCAGGGACTGACGATCGCCGACGCGGCCGAACGCACCGGCCTCACCGCACACGCGCTGCGCTACTACGAGCGCGAGGGCCTGATGCTGGGCGTCAACCGGGCCGGGTCGGGGCACCGCCGCTACACCGACCGCGACCTCGACTGGGTCGATCTGATCACCAAGCTGCGTGCGACGGGCATGCCGATCCGGGAGATCCGACGCTACGCCGAGCTGGTCCGCGACGGCGCCGACAACGAGCGCGAGCGGCTCGATCTGCTCACCGCGCATCGGGAGAAGGTGCTCCGGAGGCTCGCGGAGGTGACCGAGCACCTCGCGGCCATCGACCGCAAGATCGAGTACTACGCGGGCCTCATCGACAGCTGCGAGGTCCCCGACTCCGCGCTCAGTGAGTCTCGTCGAGTCGCCGCCGCTGATCGGCGCTGAGCTCGAGGTCGACCGCCGCCAGCGCCTCGTCCAGCTGCGAGAGCGACGAGACACCGACCAGTGGCACGACGGGCAGCTCGCCGCCGATCAGCCAGGCCAGGACGACCTGGTTCCGGGTCGCACCGGTCTCCCGGACGACGGCGTCGAGCGCGGCCAGCCGGTTCGTCGTCCCCTTGTGGTCGTAGGCCTCGTCCAGCGGCTTGTCCGCCCGGACGTACGCGCCGTTGAGGAGCGGTGAGTAGGCGACCAGGGTGGTGCCGGCCTCGGCGTGGAGGTAGCTGAGAATCGAGCCGTCCGCGGCGCCGAACTCGCCGTCCTGCCCGAAGCGCGGGTCCGGGATGTCGGTTCGCATCCGCAGGTACGTGTGGTGGTACTGGAACACGTCGGCCTGCGCCACACCGGATGCCGCCGCCAGCTGTCGGGCCCGCTCGAGCTGCCAGGCCCAGAAGTTGCTCAGACCGAGCAGACCGACGGTGCCGTCGGCGACCAGCTCCCCGAACGCCGCGACGGTGTCCGCGAGCGGCGTGCCGTGCCGCAGGTCCGGGATGTGCGCGTAGTAGAGGTCGAGCCGGTCGACGCCGAGGCGCTCCCGACTGCGGTCGGCCTGCTCTCGCAGCACCTCCGGGGCGAGACCCTCGGCGTGGCCGGCGGGCTGCGACGACGGCTTCGTCGGCCGGCCGCCGACCTTGGTGGCGATCACCACCTCCTCGGTGATGCCTCGGCTGCGCCGCCAGCGACCGAGCAGCGCCTCACTCTCACCGCCTTGGGTGCCGTTGACCCAGTGCGCGTAGTTGTTCGAGGTGTCGATGAACGAGCCGCCCGCGTCGACGAACCGGTCCAGGATCTCGTACGAGGTCGTCTCGTCGGTCGTCGTGCCGAAGCGCATCGCGCCCAGGGCCAGGACGCTGACGGTGCGGGCGGTGGTCGGGTCGGAGCCGATCGTGATGGAGCGCATGCGGTGCAGCGTCCAGCTTCGTGCGCGCTCGAAGTCAAGGCACTCGCCTCGTACGCCGACCGGATCACGGCTGGTGGTCACCGCGAGGCGGTCTCCCACGCGAAGCCGTCGGGGTCGGTGAACGGTCCGGCGTCGCTGCCGATCGCGAGCCGATGTGACCCGGAGCCGTCGGAGGAGACACCCGCGAGCTTCGCGAGGGAGCGGCGGCGGTAGAGCGCGAGCTTGACCGGACTCGAGGGATCGCCGAGCAGGACGTACCGGCTGCCATAGCTCTTCTCCACGGCGAAGCCCCGGTCGACGTAGAACTGCTTGCTCGCCGACACGTCCGCGACGCCCAGCTGGAGAACGATCTCGTCGATGTGCTTGGTGGCCGGACCGGTGTTCTTCCGCTTCGAGGACGCCATCGTCCAGATCGCCCCGTCCGGACCTTGCACGGCGCCGCCATAGCCCCAGAGCGACCGCTTGGCCGGCTTCAGCGTGGTGGCGTCGGCGTCCGTAGCGGCAGCCATGAGGGCGTCGACGTCGGCCGGCTGCCCGACGACGAGAGACAGCGTGAACCCGCGGAAGCCGGACGTGGGTGCGTCCGAGGCCCTCGTACGCACCTGGGCACCTAGATCGAAGGCATCGGCGCACAGGCGCTCGGTCGCAGCGGTGTCGGTCGACTCGATGGTGACGAATTCGATGGAGGTCATGGCCTCGACGCTAGGGACGACCCGAGTGTCGATGCTTCTCGATTCCTGACCAGTCGTCGTGTCCTGGAGATGGACCGGCTCTCGCAGTCGGATTCGAGTCGTCGGTTGCGGCGTCTAAGACCGGTCTCACGGCCGGTTCACCGCTACTTCATGGGCACCTCCCACGGTGGACTCATCAGCACGGGACGGATCGAGACCGACCCAGAGTGACGGGGAGTGACGATGAAGGCACCGACGCAGAACGGCATCGACCGAGCCAGCCGAACCGGCTTCGGCGTCGCGGAGCACGGCGGCCGCCGCTCGATCGGTGGACGGTCACGGTTGTGCTTCGTCGTGCCGCGGGCGGACGGTCACGGGGGCCTTTCGCGCACGGTGATCAATCTGGCCAACCATCTCGCCGAGAGCTTCGACATCGAGCTCGTCGGACTGCTGCGCGGTCGCAACGAGGCCGTCTTCGAGGTCGACCCACGGATCGACGTACGGCACGTCATGGATCTCCGGCCGTACGGGCCGGATGGTCGGCGACGCGATCTCGAGCAAGGCGGAGTCGACGAGCACAGCCGTCCGGTCTCCCGCGACATCGTCTTCGGCCGTCAGCAACCGTCGGCGATCGCCCCGCACGATCCTCGCCATTGGGCGTCGAGCGACCAGCCGCTGATCGAGACCCTGCGGCAGTTGGACGCCGACGTCGTGATCGGCACGACCCCGGCGCTGAACCGCTTCGCCGGCCGGTTCGCGCCGGCCGCGACCGCCAAGGTCGGCCAGGACCACCTGAACTTCCCGATGCGTACCCACAACGCCGCGCAACGCGAGTTCGTACGCTCCATGATCGAGTCGCTCGACGTCTTCGTACCGCTGACGCGCGCTGACGAGCGCGACTATCGCGCCCTGATGGGCGACGCGGGGACCGAGATCGTCGCGATACCCAACCCGTTGTCGTGGCCGGCCGCGAAGAAGCCGCCGCGGCTGGCCAACAAGGTCGTCGTCGCCGCGGGACGGTTCGTACCGCAGAAGGCGTTCGGCAGGCTGATCCGGGCGTACGCACCGCTCGCGGCCTCGCACCCGGACTGGCGCCTCGACATCTACGGGTCAGGATCGACCAAGCCGGTGCTCCAGAAGCTCATCGACGAGCTCGGGATCGAGTCGAACGTGATCCTTCGGGGTTACAGCCGGGACATGCCGACCGTCCTCGCGCAGAGCTCGATCTACGCGCTGAGCTCGAGGTTCGAAGGCTTTCCGATGGTGCTGCTCGAGGCGATGAGCGTCGGCCTGCCGATGGTGGCCTACGACTGTCCCCGCGGGCCCGCCGAGACGGTCGAGGACGGCGTCAACGGTCGACTGGTTCCCGATGGCGACCAGGCGGCGTTCACGGCGGCGCTGGAGCAGCTGATGGACTCGAAGCGACTACGCCGACGGATGGGAGCGGCGTCGCTCGCGAGTGCGGCCGACTACGCGATGCCGAACATCGTGCAGCGCTGGACGAGGCTCCTCGCTCGGCTCGGCGCCCAGCCGACCAGGGCGGCGCGCTAGACGGGCCCGCACGCTCCTCGACGAGTCGGGCACCGGTCTCCTCGAGGGATCAGCGCGGCCGGCGCGATGCAGCGACGAATGCCGTGATGAGGTCGTCACGCCGCGCCGCCAGGTCGTCGACGGACCGGGTCGCCGTGACGGGAGCCAGGCCTTGGACGAGTCGGTCCACGGTCTCCTGGTCGAGGTGCGGTCGTCCGAGATCGTCCCACCAGCGGTCGAAGCTGTCGGCGTAGCGCTCGCAGAACGTCTCCAAGCCACCGTCACCGGCGCCGAGGTGGAAGAGCAGGGTCGGTCCCATCGCCGCCCACCGGAGTCCAGGGCCTGACGACACAGCGGTGTCGACGTCCCGTACGGTCGCCACGCCCTCGTTGACGAGATGAATCGCCTCTCGCCATAGCGCCGCCTGCAGCCGATTGGCCACGTGGCCCGGGACCTCTCGCCGCACCTCGATCGTCGTCTTGCCGACCGACTCGTAGAACCTGCGGGTCCAGTCGACGACACCGGCGTCCGTACGCGAATTGCCCATCACCTCGACGAGCGGGATGAGGTGCGGGGGATTGAACGGATGCCCCAGGACGAAGCGGTTCGGCCGCCGCCAGCCGGACTGGAGCTCGGTCAAGGTGAGTCCGGAGGCGGACGACGCCACGACCGTCTTCGAGCCGAGCGCGGGCTCGATCGTCGCGTACAGCTCGTGCTTGAGATCCGCTCGCTCGGGGACGCTCTCCTGGACGAACTGTGCTCCCTCGACGGCCGCGCGGGCGTTCTCGCGGAAGTCGAGCCGGTCGGGGTCGCCCCGGGCGGTCAGCCCGAGTCGGGTCATGACGGGCCAGGCAGCCTCGACCCCGGTCCTGACGCGGCGCTCGACGGCAGGATCCGGGTCGAAGACCGTGACCGACTTGCCGGCAGCCAGGAAGAGGGCTGTCCAGCTCTGACCGATGAGGCCGCCGCCGAGCGCCGCAACCTGGGTGACGTCGTCGGGCAACACACCGGTCCCGTCAGAAGGTGACATTCCGCGCTCCCTTGAGCGCGAGCCGGTCACGCGCCTGCGCAGGGGTCGCGACGCGGTGGCCGAGGGACTCCACGATGCCGCGGATCTTCTCGACCTGGCTGGCGTTGGACGGTGTGAGCTCGCCCGGGCCGATGTAGAGGCTGTCCTCCATGCCGACGCGAAGGTTGCCGCCCAGCATGGCGGCCTGGGTCGCAAACGGCATCTGGTGGCGACCGGCTGCCAGCACCGACCACTCGTAGCTGTCGCCGAAGAGCTTGTCGGCGATCGTGTGCATGTGCTGCAGATTGTCGAGGTCAGCACCGGCACCGCCGAGGATTCCGAAGACCATCTGCACGAAGTACGGCGGCTCGAGCCAGCCCTGGTCGATGAGCCAGGCCAGGTTGTAGAGGTGTCCGAGGTCGTAGCACTCGAACTCGAACCTCGTTCCGTGCTCGACGCCCAGCTCCTTCACGATGTACTCGAGGTCGGCGAAGGTGTTCTTGAAGACGAAGTCGCGGGTCATCTCGAGGAAGTCGGGCTCCCAGTCGTGCTTCCACTGGGAGTACTTCTCCAGCATCGGGAAGATCCCGAAGTTCAGCGACCCGACGTTCAGCGACGCCATCTCCGGTGAGGTCGCCACGGCGGCCCGCAGCCGCTCCTCGCGGGTCATGCCCAGTCCGCCGCCGGTGGACACGTTGATGACGGCGTCACACGCGTCGGCGATCCGGGGCATGAACTGCTGGAACAGTTCCGGTCGGGGGTCGGGTTGGCCGGTCTCGGGATTCCGAGCGTGGAGGTGGATGATGGCCGCGCCGGCCTCGGCAGCCTCGATCGACGCCTGGGCGATCTCGTCGGGCGTGATCGGCAGGTGGGGCGACATCGTCGGGGTGTGGACGCCGCCGGTCGGGGCGCAGGTGATGATGACGGGTTTCGACATCGCGCATCCTCACGGGTTCATGGCCGGGACCGCGTGGCCGGCCTCGGGTACGTCCTTACCAACGCCCACGAGTGCGCGGTAGGCGTCGAGGACGAGGCCGTGGAAGTGGTGCACACCGTGCTCGGACAATCCCGATCCGGCCGGGTCGTAGACGATGCGGCCCTGGTCGAAGGCCGGCGTGTTCATGCCGCGCTGGACACTCTCGACGAGGCTGATGTCTTGCCGTTGAAGCACCTCGTCGACGTAGCGGACCGACTGCTCCTCGGCATCGTTGAGCTCGGTGGACTCCAGGAAGAAGTCCCAGGTCTCCAGAGTCCGGTCGGCACCGGCGGGCAGGACCTGGAAGACCATGAAGTTGCTGCGCCCGGGGTAGCGCAACAGGCAGGTGTTGGGCCAGAGCCACCACACGGCGTGCTGCCGGACCGACGCCTGCGACACGTCGTACGCGGAGTTCTGGTGCTGACCGGCCGCCGCGAAATGACTCGACCAGATGCCGTGGGTCCTGACCTCGTAGGTGTCCATGTCGACGAGATCCACGAACTCCTTGTGCGCGATGTGGCAGTGGTAGCACTCCAGGAAGTTGTCGATGACGTTCTTCCAGTTGGTCCGCACGTCGTACGTCAGGCGTTTGGCATGGGTCAGGCTCGCGACGTCCGGAGCCCACCGGGCGATGTCGGCCGCTAGATCGCCCGCCTGCTCTCCCAGCGGCGCAGCGGTCGGGTCGAGGTTGACGTACACGAAGCCGCCGAACTCCTCCACCTGGACCTGGTCGAGGCAGATCTGGGACTTGTCGAAGGTCTCCATGCGGTCGGCGCGACGAGCACCCTGCAGCCTGCCGGTGAGGTCGTAGGTCCACGCGTGGTACGGACACACGATGTTGCGGGTGGTGCCGGTCCCCGACAGCAGCTCGTGGGCCCGGTGCTTGCACACGTTGTAGAAGGAGCGCAGGCCACCGGCTCGATCGCGGACGACCACGATCGGCATCTCCGCGATCCTCGTCGAGACATAGCTGCCGGGCTCGGTGAGCTGCTCCACATGGCAGACCCACTGCCACGTGCGGGCGAAGATGGCTTCGAGGTCGGCAGCCGACCACCTGAGATCCGTGTAGGCCTCGGAACGAAGCGACATCGAACGCGCGGGGTCCGGGTCGTATCCCGACGCCACGCGCCGAACGTCATCGGCTGTGACAAGCGCCATACGCGGCACGCTATCCCGAGCTGGACGATCGTTCAATACCTGCTTGGACGTTCGTTCAAGGTACTCGCTTCCCGGCTCGGCCTAGTCGGCGAGGGCGAGCTCCTCGCACCGGCTCACGCTCCTCCGGATCGACGCTCGATCGAGGCCGAGGAGAGCTGTGAGCCAAATGCCGTTCTGCAGCACGTCGATGTCCGCTGCTCGCTTGTTGCACTCACGGCGCGAGAGCTCAGGTCTGGCGGCCCGGATCAGGGCAGCCAGCCCCGCCCGGTAGCGCTTCTGCGCTGTCGTGTTGATCTCCGCGAAGTCTTGGTGAGCCTGCGCCAGCGCCCACAGCTGCAGCCGGAGCGAGAGATACTCCGTCGTGAGGAACTCGGGGTCGGCAATGCGACGAAGGGCGGCGCGAAGCCGATCGTCCGGTGACATCGACGCGTCGGGCTCGACCAGCGCGACGTCCTGCTCCTCGATGCGGTGCAGTGCGGCGCGAACCAGGCTGGTCTTGTCCTCGAAGTAGTAGTGGACCAGGCCCAACGCGACTCCGGCCTCGCGTGCGACCGCGCGCATGCTGACGCCGGAGATGCCCTGCCGCGACAACAGGGCGAGTGCCGCGTCCAGAATTCGCGCCTTCCGGTCCACCTTCTCGTCAGAACTCGCGATCCCAGGGCTCACGCCGGACAGACTAGTCCGACGTTCCGCGTCAAACGCGTCGCTCGCGATCGGAGTCTTCTCGAGTCACGAGCCAATCAGCCCGGTACACCGTTAATCTTTCTCAGTGGCGATGAAAGGGCGGATCCCGCCGATGGTCGCCGAGTTGGCGGCGGCCTTCGCGGTTGGTGCCGGATGGTTCGCGCTCACCGCTGTCCTCTTGGCGGATCTCCTTCCCGACTCTCCGTACGTCACCGCCGGCGTCGTCGTTCTGGACGTCGTCGTCGTTCTCGGCGCCGCCCATTATTGGGACATTCTGTATGCGGTGACGGTCGGCGTGGCCAGCGTCGTTGCCCTGGACTGGTACTCGATTCCGCCCACACACTCGGCGGCCTTTCCCGACGCGCGCAACCTCGGGGCGCTGGCCGCCTATCTCGTGATGGCCGCACTCCTGGGCGAGCTGGCGGTACGGGCCCGGCGGCCCGCGAGCTCCTGTGACCGCTCAGCAGATGCTCCAGTGACCGTTGGGCTTGGCCTCCGAGGGGAACGACTCGACGACCGTTCCATTCTCGGGTGCGCCGTCCGGGAGCGGGTCTCCAGCGGCGTCGAACGCCCGCATCTCCACCTCGATCGTGGCGTCGAGCGCGAACGGCTGCGTGAACCAATAGCCCGTGTAGACGTACCCCTCGTGCGCCATGGACACTCGCCAGACCCCGGGCTCCTCGTCGGTGCCGACCCGGACCTCGACCCGATCCACCTCGTCGGCCACGCGCAGCCAGTCGGAGTCGAACATGTACTCCCGCGCTCCGGTCACGCGGTCCCGGGAGCAGTAGGCGCCGTCATCGTCGAACGTGGTGTCGCGGAACGGATCCTGCGCATCGGGCTGCGGCTCTGGCGCGTCGCCGGCACTCGGCCCCGAAAGACTGGCGGCCTGACCGTCCATCAGGCATCGGAAGACGTCGCCAGTGTCGTGGTCCTTGGCGACGAGCGCGTTCCCCGGCCCGCTCGACCCATCCACCCGTCGCGCGGTCAAGACGGTGAAGCGGTCGGCACCGCCGTATCCATCGGCGCACTTCCCCAGGGTCTTCTGCGCCTGCTCCTTCGACAGCGGACCCAGATCCAAAGGCACCGTCCCACCGTCCGTTCGGGTCGGCTGACTCGACACCGGCGGCTCCGGCTCCGCGTCGCCGGCCCTCGAGTCGCCGATCGACGCGAAGCCGAGTACGAGCGCTCCCGCCGTGACGGCCGCCGCGGTCGTCCCTCCGCCGGCGGCGAGGACATGACGCCGACGCCGGTATCGGCGACCCGTCGCCATCGCGTCGTAGGTCGTTTGCCGGAACGGTGGAGCGTGATCAGGACCTGCGGCCTCGTTCAGCGCCTGCCGGATGTCGTCGGTCATCGTGTGATCCCCTCTGAGCTGTGCGTCGCCGGTTCGTAGCCCCCGGACACCAGGGCCGCACGCAGGGACTCCAACCCGCGCGAGGTCTGGCTCTTCACCGTGCCGTCGCGGACGCCCAGGGCCCGGGCCGTCTCGCTGATCGTCAGGTCCTCGAAGTAGCGCAGCACGACACAGGCCCGCTGCCGGTCCGGTAACGCGGCCAGCGCCTCGACTATCACCATCCGGTCCTCGACCGAGGTGCCCGAGCGCTGGTCCTGCACGGTCTCGTCGACCGGCTGCGCCGTCACCCGCTCCCGCCGCCACGGCCGCTTGGCACCGTCGAGGACCGCCGATACGACCGTGCGATGCGCGTACGTACGGATGCCGGCCGTGCGGTCGATCCGCGACCACCGCGCGTACAGCCGCGCCAGCGCCTCCTGGACGGCGTCCTCGGCCCGATCCCAGTCGCCGCACAGGAGGTAGGCCACCTGACGCAGTCGCCCCCGCGCCGACTCGGCGTAGTCGATGAAGTCCGCTTCATCCGATGCCCGCATCCGCGACCCCTTCGTCGTCGGATCACTAACGACGCTCAGAGGTCAGAGGGTTGCACGACTCAGACCGACGTGGCCGAAGGTCAGGTCTGATCGTCGCTGTTTCAGCGGCCGGACAGCTGGTCGAGTGGCAGCGGCCCTCGGCTCAGGACGGTGCGGATCGCGAAGGTGCTGCGGACGGAGGTCACCGGGTCGATGGCGAGTATCTGGTCGAGCAGCAGCTGCTCGTACTGCGCCAGGCTCGGCACGACCGCCTCAACGAGGAAGTCCGCCTCGCCGGAGACGACGTGGCAGGCGACGACGGCCGGTATCGCCGTCAGCGCCGTCTCGATCTCCCTCGACGTCGCCCGGGAGTGACGCTCGACCGTCAACGAGATGAACACGGTGAAGCCGAGCCCGATCCGCTCCCGGTCCAGCTCGGCGCGGTAGCCGGCGATCAGGCCGTCGGCCTCCAGCGCCTTGGTGCGGCGCAGGCACGAGGACGGCGAGAGCGACACCGCCTCGGCGAGCTCGACGTTCGCGATCCGGCCCTCCTGCTGCAGCCGGCTCAGAATGGCACGGTCGATCTTGTCATAGATGGGCGTCTCCATGACGAGATATTGCACAAAGGCAGCTCTGTCACGCAACATTTGCCAGCGCATGCCGCGAGATTCGAGACACCCTGTCAGCATGACGCAGTCCTTCCTGCCACCCCTGTCGAGCACCCGCGCTACGACCCTGTACGTCGGTGCGTTGCTCGGCCCGAGCCTCTTGCTGCTGCCCGGACTCGCCGCCCGGCTCGCCGGTCCCGCGTCGATCCTCGCCTGGGTCGGCATGCTCGCGGTGTCCGGAGGGCTCGCCTGGGTGTTCGCCACGCTCGGCAGGACGTTCCCCGGTGGGACCGGTGTCGCCGGTTACGTAACCGCCGGCCTCGGCGCACCTGCCGGACGAGCCGTCGGCTGGTGCTTCCTGATCGGCGTGGTGCTGGGCGCTCCCGTCGTCTGCCTGATCGGTGGCGGGTACGTCGCCGCGCTCCTCGGCGGCGGCAGGACGGCGATGGTCGCCGCCGCCGCGGTGTTGCTGGCGGCTGTCGTCACGCTCACCCTCCGTGGTGCGCGAGCGAGCACGATCGTGCAGCTCGTACTCGTCCTCGTGCTCGTGCTACTGGTCGTCGTGGCCGTCACGGGGTCCGCGCCGTCAGCGCGGGCCGAGCACTGGTCGCCGTTCCTGCCGCACGGCTGGACAGCGGTCGGCAGTGCCAGCTCCGTACTGATGCTGGCGTTCGTCGGCTGGGAGGCCATCGCGCCACTGACAGGGCGACTGCGCGACCCGCGCCGCCAGCTGTCGAGAGTGATCGGTGCGGCGTTCGTGCTCACCACGGTCGTCTATCTCGCCCTCGCTGCCGCGACCGTCGGCGTACTGGGCGCGGCCGCGGGCAGCGCCGTTCCGCTCGCCGACCTGTTGCGCGTGGCGCTGGGCCCGGCAGGCCCGTACGTCGCGGCGGCCGCGGCGGTGGCGCTGACGCTGGCGGCCACCAACGCCTATCTGACCGGCGCCGCCGCCCTGGCGAGGGAGCTCGGCCGCGAACGAGTGCGGACGTGGTGGTTGCAGGTGGCCATCGTCGCCGTCGGAGCCCTGCTGTTCGGAGCCGTTGCCGTTGGCTGGGTCGACACCGTCCAGGTGGTGGCGCTGCCGACGGCGTCGTTCCTCGCGGTCTACCTCGGTTGCACGGTGTCCGCCGTCCGCACTCTCGCCGGCCCGGTACGCGTCGCCGCTGCCGTCACGACACTGGCCGTGGCTGTCGTCCTGGCGTTCACCGGCCCGGCGGTCCTGCTGCCGGCCGCCGTCGCCGTCGCCGTCGGCGCGTACGGTCGTCGGCTGGCGCACCTCGTGCACCGACCTGATCCACCTGCGACGACTGACGTGGCACAGCGCGACCGAGAGCGCTGCCTACTCGTGGCCTGAGCCTGGTTTGACAGTGCGGTCTGAGGTCGCGTCGACATCGGTGGAGGTGACCTCGCGGGCCTGCTCCGCGGCCCGGATGATGCTCTCGCCGACGAAGTCGAGGAAGCGGGCGACGTTCTCGAGGCGAGTGGCGGCCGGGGTGTCGGCGCCGAGGATGTCGATGCCCTGCCGTGCGGTCTCGGCGAGCTGGGCGTTGTCCCGGGCGCTGCGGATCATCGCCTGATACCAGAGATCGTCGTCGACGGCGTAGCGCTCGCGGCGGCCTTCGTCGCGTTGGCGGCGGACGAGATCCAGGCCCTCGAGGAACGTGATCGCCTTGGAGATCGACGCCGGGCTGACCTGGAGGCGCTGGACGAGTTCGGCGGCGGTGAGGCTGCCCGCGTCGGTGGTGTAGAGGCAGACGAGCACCCGGGCCATCATCTTGGGCAGGCCAGATCGCATGAGGACGGTGGTGAACACCTCCTCGTAGTCCCGCACGGCCTCGGCGTCGCGCCCGTGGGCCTGCGGCGGCGCCGCCGCCCCCGGGGGCGCGGTCTGCCTGCGCCGCCGGGCGCGGCGCTGGGTGGCGCGGTGAGCCAGGTCGGCGCGGTAGGTGCCGGGGCCGCCGTTCCGCGTCACCTCGCGCGTGATGGTCGAGGTGGGGCGGTCGAGCCGTCTGGCGATCTCCGCGTAGGCGAGATCGTCGGCCAGCCCCAGCGCGATCTGCTGGCGCTCCCGCTGGGTGAGCCTGCCGCCCGGCATCGCGATCTCCTTCGACTCCTCGAGGCCTCCAGCATAGCGTTCGCTCTTGATTGATTGCAACGAAGTTAGCGACAGACTCGTTGCATTGAATCCGATGCCATTGCAACGGTCGTACGACGATCGCTCCCTGAGACGTCCCGTCTGTGCAACAAATAGCTTGAAGAATTCTTGAATGCAACGTAGCGTTTCTAGTACTGGAAACAATGCGAACGTCGCCCACAGCACCCTGAGGAGCACCCCATCATGACCGACCTGGCCATCGCGGCGAGCGGACTGCGCAAGTCCTACGGCGACAAGCTCGTACTCGACGGCGTCGACCTGGCCGTGCCCACGGGCAGCATCTTCGCCCTGCTCGGTCCGAACGGCGCCGGCAAGACGACCGCCGTCAAGGTCCTCTCCACCCTCATCTCCCCTGACCCGGACTCCGGCGACATCCGCGTCGGTGGCCACGACCTCGCCGGCGACCCGCAGGCGGTCCGCGCCGCGATCGGCGTCACCGGACAGTTCTCCGCTGTCGACGGCCTGATCACCGGGGAGGAGAACATGCTCCTCATGGCGGACCTGCACCACCTCCCCCGCCGCGAGGGCCGTCGTACCGCCGCCGAGCTGCTGGAGCGCTTCGATCTGGTCGACGCCGCGAAGCGGCCCGCCGCCACCTACTCCGGCGGCATGAAGCGCCGCCTCGACCTCGCCATGACCCTGGTTGGCGGCCCGCGGATCATCTTCCTCGACGAGCCGACCACCGGCCTCGACCCGCGCAGCCGCCACCACACATGGCAGATCGTCCGCGAGCTCGTCTCCGACGGCGCCACCGTCTTCCTCACCACCCAGCAGCTGGAAGAGGCCGACGACCTCGCCGACCGCATCGCCGTGCTCAACGCCGGCAGGATCACCGCCGAGGGCACCGCCCAGGAGTTGAAGCGGCTCATCCCGGGCGGCCACGTCCGGCTCCGCTTCACCGACCCGGCTTCGTACCAGTCCGCGGCCGTCGCCCTCCGCGACGCCGCCCGGGACGACGAGTTTCTCGCGCTGCAGATCCCCAGCGACGGCAGCCAGCGCGAGCTGCGCTCGATCCTCGACCGGCTGGACTCGGCCGGCATCGGGGCCGACGAGCTGACCGTCCACACCCCCGACCTCGACGACGTGTTCTTCGCCCTGACCGGCGACGGCGTCCGTCACCAGCCCGAGGAGGCTGTCCGATGAGTTCCCTGTCCCTCGCCGTACGCGACTCGTCCACGATGGTGCGCCGCAACCTCCTGCACGCGCGGCGCTATCCGTCACTCACCCTGAACCTGCTGCTCACCCCGATCATGCTGCTGCTGCTCTTCGTCTACATCTTCGGCGACGTGATGAGTGCGGGCATCGACGGCGGCGGTCCGGACCGCTCCGAGTACATCGCGTACATCGTGCCGGGCATCCTGCTGATGACCATCGGCGGCACCGTGGTCGGGACCGCGGTGTCGGTCTCCAACGACATGACCGAGGGCATCATCGCCCGCTTCCGCACCATGGCGATCCACCGCGGCTCGGTACTCGTGGGGCATGTCGTCGGCAGCGTGCTGCAGTCGATCATCAGCGTGGTCCTCGTCGGCGCCGTCGCCGTGGCCATCGGCTTCCGATCCACCGACGCCACCGTCCTGGAATGGATCGCCGCGTTCGGGCTGCTCGTGCTCTTCGCCACGGCGCTCACCTGGATCGCGGTCGGCATGGGACTGGTCAGCCCGAACGCCGAGGCCGCCAGCAACAACGCGATGCCGATGATCCTGCTGCCGCTCCTCTCGAGCGCGTTCATCCCGGTCGACACGATGCCGGGCTGGTTCCAGCCGATCGCCGAGTACCAGCCGTTCACGCCCGCCATCGAGACGTTGCGGGGCCTGCTGCTCGGCGGCGAGATCGGCGACAACGGCTGGCTCGCGGTCGTCTGGTGCCTGGGTCTCGCCGGGCTCGGCTACCTCTGGTCGACCTCGAAGTTCAACCGCGACCCGAGGTAGCCGGTGAGGCTCCTCAGGGAGATTCCAGCGCGCGGAGATCGTCGGCGCATTCGCGCAAGAGCCGGCTGGCCCGTTCCAGGGATGTCTCCGATGAGGATCCACGTGGCTCGATCGGTGTCGCAGGCGGCGCCCAGGCCGGCTCACGCTCGTCAGACGACATGGGGATGGCGACCTCGGCGGGCGAGACCAACACCACGCCCTCCAAGGTGAGCAGTTTGACTCCCAGCAGCCTGGCGAGGACGTGGGTCTCGATCGCGAAGCCGTGGGAGGCGGTGTCGATCGGCGCCAGCCGGGTTGCCCCGTTGGTCGACTTCGGGACGAGGAGCCGATCGCTCGCCGTCGCTGTCGTACGACTCCAACCGCTGCGTCGCCTGAGTCGCCGTGGCAACAATCTGCCCATACCGCTCACGTCTTCGCCTGCGTTTCGAGTACGTACCCGAGCCCGAAGACGGCGACGGTGACGACCGCGTTCACGTCGAGTCTTGCCTGTCACGTGCCTTGGAGACTGCCGCGCTAGCGAGGGAGACGCCGACGAAGGTGCCGACGGCTGCCAGTCCGGAGAGGACGAGGCGGGGAGTTTTCGCGGGCGCGAGCTTCTCGAGCGTGCTCTTCTTGTGGAAAGGGTTCTTCATGGGGTCTCCTCACTTCGCCGCGCGCAGGGCCTTGACCAGGTCCGGCTTGGACATCGCCGAACGGCCCGATATGTCCTTGGCCTTGGCCAGCCGCAACAGCTCTTCCTTGGACAGCGACGTCAGGTCCTTGCCCCGGCCTTGCTGGCGCACGGACCGTCGGTGTGCCGTCGTGGTCTTCTTGGCGACACGGGTGGCCCTGGAGGCGGCGGTGGTCTGGAGCCGTTCGCCCTCCGCCACCAGCCCGTCTCGCTCCTCGGCTCCGCGTTGGGCGCGGGCGGAAAGCCGCTCGGCCTCCTGACGGGCCTGCTTGGCCGCGGTCTCAGCGGCCGCGGTCGCTTCGTCGGCCAGTCGGCGGGCCTCGGCCAGCTCCTCGGTGGCCTTGGTGAGGGCGTGTTGCGCCCCTTCCTTGGCACGCTCGGCGGCCGCACGCGCGTCGGCGACGCGCTCGTCCGCCTCGGCCTGCTCCTTGGCGACGGCCTTGTCCGCGTCCTGCTCGGCCGCGACTCGCTCAGCCTCGACCTGCTCGTCGGCTGCTCGCCGCGCCTCGGCGACCCGGTCCCGCACGTCCTGTGACAGCTGCTGCCGGACGCTCCGCAGCCGCGCCTCCTCGTCCTTACTCGCCTGCTTCGCCCGCTCGACGCGCTCCTTGGCCTCCTCGGCGGCAGCCATCGCACGACTCTCGGCCTCTTCGGCGTCCTTGGTGGCCGAACGGGCCCGCTGCATCCGTAGCTCGACGGAGTCATCCGTCATGGGCAACGCATCCTTGATGGCCACGCCTGCGCCGCGAACCGAGTCTGCGATCGCGCGACCCGCGACGTTCCTACGGGACGACGTCGCCGACCCCTTGTCGTTCGCTCGTCCGTCAGAGCCTGGATGCAGCGCCTTGCCGAGCAGCCACGATGCGTTGCGCGGTAGGTCCTTCACCCCGAGCGCCATCCTCGAAGCGACGCCTTCGCGCGATCCCTTGGTAGCCATGTCTTCCTCCCGCCCGAGGTGACCGCCGTATCGCAGCCTCCTCGACTCCAGGCATCTCCCGTACCCAGGGATCTCCCAGTCACACCTGGGCTCGTCAGGGAGCCGGCTGCCGTGTGGCTCCCACGGGCGTCCCCGAGCTCGGAATGCCCACCCCGGGTGCGGACCAGAGACTCACACGGGCGTGACCACGACGAAGCGTTGCGAGCTTGGGACACAGACAAGCCAACCGCGAGCGAGATCGGAGATCTCACCAGGAACGTCCAGCTCTTCCTCATCCGTGGCGCCATCGCGATCGCCTGGGCAGTCGCCTTCGCGGCCAGCTGGTCCGGCTCCATCACGACGAGCACCACGGTCCTCCTCGTCCTGTATCCGGTGATCGACATGGTGGCCTCGATCATCGACGACGGTCGTGCCGTCGGGCTGCGGCGTGAAGGTGTAGGTGTGGCCGGAGCGGCCTCCCCACACGTTCGAATCGGTGGTCGTGATGACGACGCGGGTGGGATCGGACCAGTCGTAGGACAGCCGCTCCCAGGTCCCGCCCCCGCCCTCTGTCACGTCGGCGTGGTACGGGCCCCTGGCGTGCACCTCGAGGTACTCGTCGGTGCTGTTGGGGAAGAGCTTCGAGCGGCCCGGCCCGAAGTCGGTGAGCCCGTCGACGAACTGCTCGGTCGTGGCGGTGGTCGTCTGGGTGAGGTGGATGGTGGTCATGGTTCTGCTCCTTGTCGGTGTGAGTGAGTGGTTATGGGGTGATACCGGCGTGATCGGTCACGTCGGTAGTTCGTCGCCGGCTCGTTCGGCCACCATGTAGGCGGCGTACCAGACCGGCCACTTCTCGTCGTACTCACCGGTGAGCTTCTCGTGTTCGCCGTGGGCGAGCGCGGCCCGCAGAAGAGCCTGTGACAGGTCGCTCGCCGAGGCGTACGACGTTTCCGCGGAGTCGACTCGACCGGGGAGTCGGGTGGTGACCTCCTGCAGCAGCCAGACGTTGCCGTCCGGGTCGCTGAACGTCGCGAAGGAGCCGTAGCTGGCGCGATCCTCTGCCAGTCCGCTGACTCGGCCGGTCGCTCCCTCGGGCTGGAACTGGGCGCCCGGGGTGCCGGCGTGGAACACGTCGCTGACCTTGGCGCCGCGCGCGACCAGCTGCTCGCGAGCGGCCTCGATGTCGGTGACGACCAGGTACAGACCGTGGGCCGAACCTGGTTCGGCCGGCGTGATGCTCGTGCCGAACTGGACCGAGCTCCGCGAGCCCGGCGGTGTGAACTGGACGACCCGGAAGCCGTTGTCGAAGCCGAAGTCGGCGTCGAGCCGCCAGCCGAGGTTCGCGTAGAACTCCTTGGTCCGGTCGACGTCCGAAACGGGAATGACGACGGCCTCGAACGCGAGGTCGACGGTCAGGTCGTTGGTGGTGTCGGTGGTGCTCATTGCTGCCTCCTTGGGGTACTTGCTGACACCACCCACCATGAAGTTCCCACCGCCTGCTCACACCGGTGTAACGCCCTGGTCTACCCCCGGGCGCCGGCGCCCCGGACCCGAGGATCGCGCGACTCGTCGCGCTGCTCCGCCGTGGTACTGCTTCACCGCACGGGCGCCCCGAGCCGATCGGAGTCATCATGAGATGACCAGCCCACGGGCACCGGTCGAGTGGGTCTTGGCGGCCCCGGACCGCTCGGCCGTTGGAATCGCCGGAAGGATCATGTCGATGAGTAGCTACACCGCCACGAAGACCCAGACCGTCAGCGCCGCCAACGCCATCGACTACGCCTACCGGAGCGTCGGCACCGAGACGGATGCGCCGCCACTCGTACTCCTGCAGCACTTCCGGGGCAACCTAGACAACTGGGATCCGGCGCTCGTCGACATTCTCGTGCAAACCCGGCGCGTGATCACCTTCGACAACACGGGCGTCGGCGCCAGCACCGGTCAGACGCCGCACACCATCGCCGAGATGGCCCACGACGCGGTGGAGTTCCTCGGCGCACTCGGGCTGGCACGCGTCGACCTGCTGGGATTCTCGATCGGCAGCTTCGTCGCCCAGGAGATCGCCCTGGTCCGGCCCGACCTCGTCGACCGGATCGTGCTGGCGTCCGCCGCGCCGCAAGGCGCCTCCGGGATTCACGGTTGGGCGCCCGACGTCATCCAGGCAGTCGGCCAGCCAGAGCCGTCACCCGAGGGCTACCTGCAGGTCTTCTTCACCAGCAGTCCGGCCGGTCTCGAGGCGGGGCAGGCCGCCGCCCAACGCATCTTCGGCGGACGAACCGAGGGGCACGACCAGCCGACGACGTGGGCGACGAGGCTGGCCCAGTACGACGCCGTCCGGCACTGGGGCATCCCCAACCACGCGTCGCTCGAACGTGTCAGCGCGATCACGCAGCCGGTGTTCGTGGCCAACGGCGACAGCGACCGCATGATCCCGCCCCGCTACTCCCACCTGCTCGCCGGCCTGCTGCCCGACGCCTCCATCAAGATCTATCCCGACGCCGCACACGGCTTCCTGTTCCAGCATCACGAGGGGTTCGCCGCGGACGTCAACGAGTTCCTCCGGAGGTAGGTCCATGAGAGCGATCACCTATACGCGACCCGGCGACCCATCTGTACTGGAGCTCGTCGAGCGGCCGGTGCCCGAGCCGGGAGCAGGCGAGGTGCGGATCCGCGTCCTCGTCTCGGGAGTGAACCCGACGGACTGGAAGTCGCGGAGCGGAGCGGTCGGCGACGCCCAGGCAGGGCCGACGGTTCCGAACCACGACGGCGCGGGAGTCGTCGACAAGCTCGGAGACGACGTCAGCGGCTACAGGGTCGGCGACCGAGTCTGGGTCACCCTCGCCGGCGACGGCCGCCCGCTGAGCGGCACCGCCCAGGAGTTCACCGTCCTCCCCGTCGAGCGGGTCTTCCGGCTACCCGACGGCGCCGACTTCGCACTCGGCGCCAGCGTGGGGATCCCCGCCGTCACCGCGCACCGCGCACTGACCGTCGCCGAAGACGGCCCAACCCGCCTGCACCCAGGCTCGCTTCAGGGGCGCTTCGTGCTGGTCGCCGGCGGGGCGGGCGCGGTCGGGAACGCGGCCATCCAGCTCGCCCGCTGGGCCGGAGCCACCGTCATCGCCACCGTCAGCGGACCAGCCAAGGCCGAGCTCGCCACCGCTGCCGGCGCACACCTCACCGTCGACTACCACGACAGGGACGCGACCGACCAGATCCGCCGTGTGGCCGCCGACGGCATCGACATGGTCGTCGAGGTCGCCGCGGGCGCGAACGCGGATCTCGACCAGGCCGTCCTCCGCCCTCGCGGAACCATCTCCATCTACGCGAACGACGGCGGCGCCCCGTTCGACATCGACGTCCGCCGCAACATGGTCCTCAACGCCCGCTACCAGTTCGTCCTCCTCTACACGGTCGGCTGGGACCGAATCGTGGCCGCGGCCGCGGACATCAACCAGGCGATCGAGGCCGACGCCCTCCGGGTAGGCGAGTCTGCCGGGCTCCCGCTTCACCACTTCGGCCTCGACGACGTGCCCGCCGCGCACGCCGCCGTCGAAGGCAGCGCGGTCGGGAAGGTCCTCATCACCATCGCCGACGGGTGACGGACGCCCCCGTGGCCGCGCCAGGCAGCGCGGTGCCGGCGGCGTCGGGTTGAGTCCAGTGAGTTGGGACCTCCGGCCCTGTCATGGGCGATCGATGGTGCATACGGTCGCCGCATCCGACGGAAGCGTCAAGAGCTGTTCGGTGGAAACCTGGCGGTCGAGTTGACGTTCGCCCTCACCCTCGGCGCGGTCTGCTTGGGATTCGGTGTCGACCTGACACTCGCGGAGCTTCTCATCGTCAACGTCGGGGCATCCGTCCTGGCCCGCCTGATTCCCGCCCCCGGCGGAGTAGGAGCGGCCGAGGCCACTCTCACGGCCGGCCTGGTGGCGTTGGGCGTCGACGAGTCGACCGCCTTCGCCATCGCCATCACCCACCGCCTGTGTACGAACTACCTTCCACCGGTCTGGGGGTACGCCTCGCTCAAGTGGCTGCAACGCAACGGCTACGTCTGACGTCGACCGGCGCGGGTCATACACCTGGCGGCGGTCGACCGTGTCGCTCTCGGTACCAGTCGGCGTACGCCTCGACGGCGGTCGGCAGCGTCAGGAAGATGCGGTCCTCGCCGAGTCGCCCGACGAATCCGGCGGCGTCGAGGTCGTCGCGGAGGTCCTGCTTGACCCTGGCCATCGCGAAGACGACGCCGCGGCGGCTCAGCTCCTCCCGGAGCTCGTCGAGGGCGTCGATCGCCGTGATGTCGACCTGCACGTTGGCCTCGGTGTTGAGCAGGAACCACTCGACCGGCTCGTCTGCCGAGTCGAGCGAGGTCAGTGCGCGGTGCTTGAAGTCCTCGACGTTGGCGAAGAACAGCGGCGAATCGTAGCGATAGACCACCAGACCCGGCACTGGCTTGGCGTCCGGGTAGTCGTCGAGATCGTGCATGCCGGGGACGCCTGGTGCGTAGCCGAGGATGCCGTCGTGTGGCCGGGCCACCCGTCGCAGCAGGTCGAGGATGGACAACGCGATGGCGAGGACCACGCCGTACAGCACGTCGAGAACGAGTACCCCGACCGTCGTCGCGCCGGCCAGGACGAGCTCGCTGCGCCGAAACCGGGCGAGCCGGGTGAACTCCGCGACGTCGACCAGCCGGGTGGCGGCATAGACGACGATCGCCCCGAGTGCGGCGGTCGGGAACGTCGACAGCAGCGGTCCCAGGAACAGCAGTGTGGACAGCACGACTGCCAGGGCGACGAGGGAGTAGAGCTGGCTGCGGCTGCCGAGGGCGTCGCCGATGACCGTCCGGCTGCCACTGCTGCTGACCGGGAAGCCCTGCATCGCGCCGGACGCGACGTTGGCCGCGCCGAGGGCCAGGAGCTCCTGGTTGCTGTCGATCGGGTAGCGGTTGCGGGTTGCGAACGCGCGCCCGGTCAGGACGTTGTCGGAGTAGCCGACGATGGCGACGCCGACGGCCGGGAGCAGCATCGCGGCCACGTCGCCGCCCGCAACGTCGGGAAGCTCGGGCGTCGGCAGCCCGGACGGGATGTCTCCTACGACGCCGATGCCGTGGTCCTTCAGGTCGAAGAGGGCCACCGCGGCGGCGGCGAGGACCATGCCGATGAGCGGGATCGGCAGCCGGGGGAACCGCTGGCTGCCGACCAGGAGGAGGGCCAGGACGGCGACCGCCAGGACCACCGTCGGACCGTGGGCATCCTGGAGATGGGTGAGCACGTACCAGAGTTCACCGAGGATCGTCTCCTCGTCGCCGGCGATCTCGGTGAGCTTGTCCAGCTGGCTGATCACCATGATCCCCGCGATACCCGCCATGTAGCCGACCAGCACCGGCTTGGACAGCAGGTCGGCGAGGAAGCCGAGGCGGCCCAACCAGCCGATCACGCAGAACGCGCCGACCACCAGCGCCAGCGCGGCCGCCAGCGCAGCATGCTCCCCCGGGTCGTCGCCGGCGATCGATCCGACGGCGACGGCGGTCATCAGCGCCGTCGTCGACTCCGGCCCGACGGACAGCTGCCGGGACGAGCCGAGCACGGCGTACACGAGCAGCGGGCCCAGGATCGCCCACAGCCCCACGACGGCGGGCAGCCCCGCCAACTCGGCGTACGCCATGACCTGCGGCACGAGGTACGCCGCGACGGTGAGGCCGGCAAGCAGGTCGCCACGCAGCCACGAGCGCTCGTACCTGCGCAAGAGCGCGACGCCGGGCAGCAGCCGGGCCAGGGCCGGTCGGGACACGCGGCAACGCTAGCCGCGGACGACGCTCGTCACCACGGCACCGGACCGTCGGTTCGCCTCGTTCGTCGCTGGCGACTAGTGGGCCTTGAGCGCCTTGCGGAGCACGTGGACGGCCTGCTCGATCGCGGCCGTCGAGGCAGCGGTCTCCCGTAGGGGGTTGAGCATCATGAAGTCGTGGAGGGTGCCGTTGTAGCGGACGCAGGTCGTGCGTACACCGGCCTCGATGAGCTTGCGCGCGTAAGCCTCACCTTCGTCGCGGAGCACGTCGTTCTCGTCGACGATGACGAAGGCCTCGGGTAGTCCGGCGAGCTCCTCGAGGCTGGCCCGCAGCGGGGAGACGGTGATCTCGGCGCGCTCGCTCTGGTCGGGGAGATAGGCGTCCCAGAACCACGCCATCCCCTGCGCACGGAGGAAGGGGCCCTCCGCGAACTCGCGGTAGCTGTCGGTGTCCTGCGCCGCGTCTGTGACGGGGTAGTACATCGACTGGTGGACGAACGTCACGTCGCCTCGCTGCTTGGCGAGGAGCGCCAAAGCCGCGGTCATGTTGCCACCGACCGAGTCACCGGCGACGGCGAGTCGGGTCGCGTCGAGACCGTCGTCGAGCCCCTGCTGCATGATCCACTGAGCCGTGGCGTACGCCTGCTCGATCGCGACTGGATAGTGGGCCTCCGGCGAGCGGTCGTACTCCACGAAAACGACCGCGGCGTTCGCGCCAACGGCCAACTCGCGGACCAAGCGGTCGTGGCTCGCGGCGTTTCCTAGGACCCAGCCGCCGCCGTGGACGTACAGGACGGTCGGCAGCTGTCCGGAGGCGTTGAGCGGCTTGACGATCCGGACCCGGACCTCCCCGACCTCTGCCGGGACGGTGATCCAGCGCTCGTCGACATCGGGCTTGGCGATCGGCTCGGCCTGGGTGTCGTCGAGCACCTTGCGGGCGCCTTCCGGACCGAGCTCGTAGAGGAACGGCGGGGTCGAGGTGGCGTCCGCGAACTCCTGCGCCGCCGGTTCGAGCGTGTGTTCACTCACGATGGCTCTCCTTGCTGAAGGGTCTATCAGCAGGGACCGGACAGGCGGGTGGGTTGTGACATCGACGGTCGCGTTGTCACGGATCGCGGCGCTGTCCGGTCCTCCTGAGGTAGCCGGCAGGCGCAGCCGGGCGCCACCCGGTGCCGGCGCCGATTCGGCCTCTGGCCGTACCCGACCGAAGGGACTCGTCATGTCCACCATCGTTCTCATCCACGGCCTCTGGCTCACACCGCGCAGCTGGGAGGGCTGGAAGGCGCGCTTCGAGGAGCAAGGGCACCAGGTGCTCACGCCGGCGTGGCCGCGCATGGAGGGCGAGGTCGAGGCGCTCCGCCGCGACCCGTCGGTCATGAACGGGCTCGGCCTCGGCGAAGTCGTCGACCACTACGTCCGGATCGTGCGCGGCCTCGACACCACGCCGGTAATCATGGGGCACTCCACCGGCGGCCTGCTGACCGAGCTGCTGCTCGACCGCGGCCTCGGCGCCGCCGGAGTCACTCTGTCGCCGGCCCCCGTGAAGGGCGTGCTGCGCGTGCCGCCGGCGTTGCTCCGGACCGTCCTCCCGGCCGTCCGCAACCCGGCGAACCGAAAGAAGACCGTCCCGCTGACCCCCAAGCAGTTCCGCCGCGGCTTCACCAACACGATGAACGACGCGGACGCCGAGGCCGCCTACGACCGGTACTACATTCCCGCTCCCGGCCGGGTGATCTTCCAGGCGGCGTTCGCCAACTTCAACCCGCGGGCTGTCACGAAGGTCGACTTCCACAAGGACGACCGCCCGCCGCTGCTCGTGATGGGAAACGATCAGGACCAGACGATCCCGGCCTCGGTGAGCAGGGCGGCCGCGAAGCGCCTCAGCAAGTCGAAGGCCGTCGTGGAGTACAAGGAGTTCGAGGGACGCCCCCACTTCACGGCCGGCGCGCCCGGTTGGGAGGCGGTGGCCGACTACGCGCTCGAATGGGCCAACCGCCACACCGGCGTGCGAGCCACGAAGTAGGAGCCGGCAAGGATCAGACGCCTGGGTCCGGGCTACGCCGCACTCGATCCACGTCGACGTTGGCGACCCATTTCCGCGAAGAGGAGCTCCTCGATGTCGGCGAGGCTGCCGGCTTGGGCGGCGGCGAGGAAGGCCTGCACGAGCCGTCGATGCGCCTCCGAGTCCACCGGTCGCCGACACCGGTCTGCGGCGAGGCGCTGGCGCGCGCGTCTGACCAGCTGTCTCACGTTCGCGACTCCGAGGTGCAGGACCTCGGAGATCTGCCGGTACGGGTAGCCGAGCCCCTCGCGCAGGAGGTACGCCGCACGCTCCGTCGGAGTCAGGGTCTCCATCAGCAGCAGCAAGGCTCGCTCGACAGCTTCAACCCGCTCCGCGGCTGTTTCGGGATCCACGCCGGTGTCCCCCGGCTCGGGGAGCCAGGGACTGGCACTCGACTCTCGACGTCTCCGGGCGGACTGGAGGACGTTGATGGCCAACCGGGTGGTGGTCGTCGCGAGCAGCGCCGAGGGGTTGAGGACACGCGTACGGTCCGTTGTCTGCCATCGGAGCCATGCTTCCTGTACGACGTCCTCGGCCTCGCACGTGTCGCCGAGGATTCGATAGGCGATCTGGAGCAGGCGAGGTCTCGCGCGGACGAACACAGACGTCGCGTCGTCCAACTCGATCGTCTGGCTGGCCGTCGTACTCGCCCGCTCCGGGCCTTGCTGGGTCTCCACCGGTGTGTCCACGACCGACTCCTCTGCTCGGTGGCCTACGGCCCGAAACGCCACCGACAACCAGCCTCGCCTTCCGCACCCACCGCTCGCCCCCTTGAGGGTCCGTAGTGACTCCGTGGTCACGCCCAGATCTCCGGGCGGGCTCAGCGCACGCCAGCCGCCCGAGCCCCGTGTCACAGTGAATGCAGCCAGTCGGTCATAGGAGGAAAGCGCGGCCCGAGCCGCACAGAGCGCACCGCCGAGCGAGCTTGACCGGCTCTACGACGTCAGGAGTCATCGATGGGCGAGTTGTCCGACGACGCCGCGGAGGCCGCTGCGCTGGGATGCGCCGCCCTGGTCGATGCCATGGGACGTGTCCACGAACACCGAGCACACCTCCTGCCGCTGGCCAGCCCGGACCCGACGCGTCCGTTGTTCGGTCCGGCGGCCACGATCGCCTACCAGCCCTACCGCGACGATGTCGAGCCTGGACCAAGCTTCGGCGCCCTGCTCGGCGAGGTGATGGCCGGTGATCGTGGCGGACAGGCACTGGTGCTGTCCAACGGTGGCTATCCTGACGCGTCTCATGGCGGTGGGGTCAAGCTGTCGCGGCTGGAGCTTCACAACTTCGCTGGGGTCGTGAGCGACGGTCGGCTTCGCGACTTCGAGCAGCTGCGAGGGTACGGCTTCGCCGCATGGTGTCGAGGCGAGGCGGTGCGATGGGGCGGCGACACGGTGATGCCGTACGCGGCCAACGTGGCCGTCGAGATCGGCGGCGTGTGTGTCGTACCCGGTGACTACGTCTTCGTCGACCGGTCAGGCGGGGTGGTCATTCCAGCCAAGAGCCTGCGACGAGTGCTCGACGTGGCGCACCAGGTGGAGAACGAGGACGAGGAGTCCGTCCACGAGATCCGCGGCCGACGGCGCGCGTGACCCGATGCGTGGCGGGTCGGCTCGTCAACCGATGGTGGCCGCGGCTCCGATCGCAGAGCCGCAGCCACCGGATTGCTCGGTCAGGGTGTGGCGGTTGCGCGGGCAGCCCTCTCGATCACGTTCGTCACCTTGGCGGGCTTCGAGATCAGCACCGCGTGCGAGGCCCGGACCTCGACGATCCGTGATCCGGCCCGCTCGGCCATGGCCAGCTCGGCGTCGGTGCCGATGACGCGGTCGGCCGTCGGCAGGACGAACCACGACGGAAGCGTCTTCCACGCCGGGTCGTGGGTTTCCTCTCCCAGCACACCGGCCTCGAGCGGACGCTGGGCGACGGCCATGACGTCGGTCACCCGAGCCGGTAGGTCCGCGGCGAAGATCTCGCGGAACCGGTCCAGCTTGATGTAGGCGTCCGCGCCGGTCCCCCCACCAGGCAGCGGATAAGGACGAAGATCCAAGGCCTCGAGAGTGAGCTGGCTGTCCTGCGAGCCCTCGAGTGCCTCGGCCAGCGTCTCCCCCTCGTCAGGTGCGAACGCCGCGACGTAGACGAGCGCCTTCACGTTCGGATTGCCGCTGGCGGCGTTGGTGATCACCGCACCGCCGTAGGAGTGGCCCACCAGAACGATCGGCCCGGAGATCGTGGCCAGCACGCTACGCAGATAGGCCGCGTCGAGAGCGATCCCCCGCAGCGGATTGGCCGGCGCCAACACCGGATAGCCGTCCCTTTGGAGCCGCCGGATCTCGTCGCTCCAGCCAGACGAGTCCGCGAACGCCCCGTGGACCAGCACCACGGTCGGCTTCGGGCCGGACGGGTGCGTCTGGCTCGCCTGGCTGGTCTGGCTCGTCGCCATCGACGTCGTCAGAACCGAGGCGACCAGCGATACGACCGCGACCACCACGGCACGCCGAAGACGCACCGCACCCAGGCGCGTTCTGGTGCTCTGCACCACCGGTTCGGGAAAGTGTCTGCTCACGATGGGCTCCTTGTCCGAGGTCCTACGAACCTGGACCAGACAGGGACGTCTGTTGTGACATCGCCGGCCGTCGAGTCGCTGCGCGGTTCCTCACGAGTCGGTCAGGAGCGCCCGAGATCACGGCCACGCGGAGCCGCGGCTCGGGCCGGGGTCGTGGCGGGTGGTTGGTCTGGGAGCTCTGCCCCCAGCTGCTTGCGCGAGGTGATGCCGAGCTTGGCGAACACCTTGCGAAGGTGCCATTCCACGGTGTGGGTGCTGATGAACAGCTGCCTACCGATCTCGGGGTTGGTCAGTCCGTCTCGGGCGAGTCGGGCGATCTGGTCCTCCTGGGCAGTGAGCGCCGTCGAGGTGGCGTTCGTGCGCTTGCGGACCGTCTCGCCGCTGGCCTGCAGCTCGCGTCGGCTGCGCTCGGCGAACGCGCCGGCCCCGAAGCGGGTGAACATCTCGTGGGCGGTGCGCAGCTGGGTCCGGGCGTCGACCCGGCGATTCTCACGTCGCAGCCATTCGCCGTACAGCAGGTGAGCCCGGGCCAGCTCGACCCGGATTCGGGTCCGGCCGAGTCGCTCGATCGCCTCACGATAGAGCGTCTCCGCGGGGTCGCCATCAGTCAGCAGGGCACGCGAGCGGGCCTGGATACCGAGCGCCCAGTCCGTACCGGCGGCGTCCGTCATCTCCGACAGTCGGTCCAGGGCCGTGGCCGCCGCGGCATGGTTCCGGCTCCTGACTCCCGCTTCCACCAGCTCGGTGAGGTACCAGCCGAAGAAGCCAAGGTCCTCGTCCTCACAGGCCCGGAGGGCCCCGTCGAGAGCGTCCTCGTACTGGCCCAGACCGTTGTAGAGCACAGCGGTCACGTGGCTGGCCAATCCGAGGACCCGACCCTCGCCCTTGGCGATCGCGGTTCGGATGTCGGCATTGATCGACTTCATCGCGTGATTCTCTTCACCGCGCCAGGCCAGGAGCATCAGCGACGTGTATCCCATCGGCGCGTTGCCCGTCGCCGCGGTGATCGCGTCTGCCTCCTCGATCAGCGCCGCCGCCGCGGCGAACTCACCCGCCTGCAGGTACACACCCGCGCGATGAGCGAGGGCGACGGGGAGAATCGTGAGCGCGCCGGTATCGCGGGCGAGCTCGACCGCCCGGCTCGCCAGGCGATGCCATGACACGTCGTCCCAGAGCTCGGGCGCGAGAGGTTCGGGCGCGACGGGGCACGCCAACCAAAGCCAACGCACCATCTCGTCCTGACCGCCTTCGACCTCCCATTCGAAGGCTCGGAGTGCCTCCTGAAGTGGCCTCACGCTCGCGGCGTAGCCCTCCGTGACCCGCGTCGCCACCGCATCCAGCAGGAGATCCGTCTGCCGCGGTGGCTGATGTCCGCGGGGTGCGGCGCGGGCGGCCTCGGCGGCCTCCCGTACTCCGTTTCGACCGCTCAGGCGGCCCGCGAAGATCGCCGCCGCGAGCGCTTCGAGATACGCCTCACGTGCTTGGCGTCGGTCGAGTGGTTCGAGACGTTTGGCCGCGTCGAGGAAGAGCGGTGTGGCCTCACTTCCGCGGCGGCGAGCGAAAACGATCTGGGCGTGCAGCCGCGCCAGATGTGCGCGACGAAGGTCGTCGAGCGGCCCTTGCTCCGCGACCTTCGCCAGCTCGTACGCCGAGTTCGGTGCGCCCGCCTCGAACTTGGCCTGGGCGGCAGCCAGCGCCCTCGTGCCACGAAGGGCAGCATCTGGGGTCAACTGCATCGCACGCTCGAGGAAGGCCGCGGCCGCCGCAACGCCGCCACGGCCTCGAGCTCGGTGCGCCGAGCGCACCAGCTCGGCAGCCACCGCCTCGTCCGGACCCGCCGTCGCCCGGGCCCGATGCCACGCTCGACGGTCAGGATCCGAGTCCGGATCGGTCACCTCCGCCAGCGCCCGATGAGCCTCGTTCCGGTCGGACGAGGACGCGGCGCGGTAGGTCACCGAGCGCACCAACGGATGGCGGAACCGCACCCGCGTTCCCAGCTCGATCAGCTCCGCAGCTGAGGCGGGAGCCGCCGCGTCGATCCCGATGCCGAGCCTGTCCGCCGCATCCCTCAGCAAGACGACGTCGCCGACCGGCTCGGCGGCGGCAATCAGCAACAGTCGCTGTGTCGCCGGCGGAAGGGACTGCACCCGCCTGAGGAAGCTCTGCTCGAGCTGGCTCGCCAACGGCCGCGCATCGGGCAGATCGAACCCGCCGGCCAGGTCCGCCGCCGTCAGGCCTCGAGGCAACTCCAGCAGCGCCAACGGGTTCCCACGTGACTCGGCGAGGATTCGGGCCTGGATCCGTTCGTCGACCTTCCCGGGTATCACCGAATCCATCAGAGTCCGGGCGTCACTGTCATCCAGGCCCCCGACGATCAGGTCGGGAAGCCCCTCGAACGCCCGATCATCGCTCGGCTCGCGTACCGCGAAGACCAAGCCGACCGGATCCGCCATCAGGCGTCGTGCGACGAAGCCGAGAATCTGGGCCGACGCACGATCGAGCCACTGCGCGTCATCGACGAGGCCGATCAGCGGCCGTTCTCGGGCGACGTCGGCCAGCAGGTTGAGAACCGCCAAACCCAGCAGAAACCGGCTCGGCGGCTCCCCCCTCGACAGTCCGAACGCGACGGCGATCGCCTCACGTTGAGGGGCGGGAAGGTGACCGATCTCGTCCAGGAAGGGCCCACAGAGCTCGTGCAGCCCGGCGAACGGAAGCTCCATCTCGGCCTCGACGCCGGCTGCTCGAACGATCCGACTACCGACCGCGCGATCGGCGAGAAAGTCCAGCAAAGCGGTCTTGCCGATGCCGGCCTCGCCGCGCACCACGAGAGCGGCGCTCCGACCGGCTCGGACAGTCCCCGCCACCTGATCTAGCGCATCGCACTCGCTGCGCCGACCAGGCAGCCGCCTTCCAGGATCTCTGTTCGCCATCCGAACCGCCGGCACCCTCCCAAAGAGGGATGAACTGCTTGCTCCCGCGACGCCGGCGCGCCACAACCGCCGGCGACTCGTCTCGTCCGCAGGGCCGTCAGGTGAGGGGTATTGCCGGCTCGAGCGACACGCCTCCGAAAGACCGACCCGGTTCGGCCTCTACCCGCGCTCTCAACACGACGCTAGATGGCGCCGTCCGCCGTGTCCGCGCCGAAGGTCCCGACCTTGACGGGCCAGGGGTCCCGACCCGGGCGATATCGCCAATTTCCGCTCGTCGGGAACAAAAGCGCTGAGTTCGGGCTGCTGCCTCGCCCCAGTGACGAGACGTTGCCGGCCGGCTCGGGTCGACGATCTGTCACAGCGGGAGCTGGATCCTGGTCATTCCTGGAAAGGGGTGGTCCCTCGTGATCCGGGCGGCCAATCCCTCAGCCTGGCCCGTCGCGTACCAAGGCCGACGGGCACCACGAGAGAAGCTGATGAGTCACACACCGCAGGACATACTGACCGGTGACTATGGGCTGGACGTCGCGCGCAGCCGGCTGGGCTTCGTCGCACGGCAGGCGATGGCGGCGAAGGTGCGCGGACACTTCGACCGCTTCGAGGGCATGGGACACCTCGACCTTTCGAACTCCTCCAACAGCTTTGCTGAAGTGATCATCGAGGCGGCGAGCATCAACACCGGCATCGAGGCGCGAGACGCCCGCCTTCGCTCGATCGACTTCCTGGACGTCCCGACTCACCCGCGGATCTACTTTCGGTCGTCGCAGATCGTCGCTGTCAACGGCGGCAGACTTCGCGTCATCGGCGATCTGACGATGCGAGGGGTCACGAGGTCCGTCGATCTCGAGTTCACCCGTACCGGCGCCACGACAGATCCATTGGGAGACAGCAGGGTCGTCTTCACCGGATCGGGCACCATCAACCGGCGCGATTGGGGAGTGTCGTGGAACGCTTCGGTCGAATCAGGCGGCGTCCTGGTCTCGGAGATGGTGCGGCTGGAGCTCGAGGTCTGCGCGCTCCGCTCCCGCCCGTGGCAGGAGGGATCATGAATCGTGCATTCGCGCGTGTACGGTGGGTGCACCTCCGGCGAGAGGGGTGCTGCTGATGTCGTCGTTCGTGTCGCGTGGGTTCACCGGCCGCCGTCGAGACGCACCGGCGGGCCGGCTGCCGCCGGGTCAGCACGACGTCGGTGACGACTTTCCCGTCTTGTCGGCCGGCCCGGTGCCGTACACGAAGACCGACAACTGGGACTTCACCGTCCAGGGTCAGGTCGATCAGACGCGGCGGTGGACGTGGGAGGAGTTCCAGCAGTTGCCGCGGGAGCCGATCACCGTGGACATCCACTGCGTCACGAGCTGGTCGAAGTTCGACACCCGCTGGGAAGGGGTGTCGGTCGGCACGCTCCTCGCCGACGTCGAGACCGCGGCAGAGTACGTGTTGGCGTTCTGTGACGGCGGCTACACCACGAATCTCCCACTGGAGGACGTCGTCGACGGCAAGGCCTGGGTGGTCGACACCTACGACGGCAGTCCCCTCGCACCCGAGCACGGGGGCCCGGCCCGGCTGCTCGTACCGCATCTGTACTTCTGGAAGTCGGCGAAGTGGGTACGCGGGCTCGTGCTGAACCTGGTCGACGAGCCCGGGTTCTGGGAGAGCTTCGGCTACCACAACTACGGCGACCCATGGAAAGAACAGCGCTACGCCGGCGACTGACCTGGCAGCGCGGCGAGGTCACGACGGTCATCCGCGAGACGCCGACGGTCTGCCGGATCCGGCTGCGGATGCCGGACTGGCCCGGCCACCTCGCGGGTCAGCACGTCGACGTACGCCTGACCGCACCCGACGGCTACACCGCCCAGCGCAGCTACTCCATCGCGTCTCCACCGTCGCAGCCGGAGGTCGAGCTGGTCGTGGAGCGACTCGACGACGGTGAGGTCTCGCCCTATCTGACCGACGAGTTGCGGACCGGCGACCTGCTCGAGGTGCGGGGCCCGATCGGGCGCTACTTCGTCTGGCCCGAGCACGCCGACGGCCCCGTACAGCTGGTCGGTGGCGGATCGGGAGTCGTGCCGTTCCTCGCGATGCTCGCCCACCACCGCACGAGCGACAGCGGCATCCCGGTACGGCTGCTGTACTCCGTGCGCACCGACGCCGACGTCATCGGCCGGGACGAGCTGCGGCCGCGACCCGGCGTCGAGGTCGTGTTGACCTTCACCCGCGACCCGCCCGACGGCTGGACCGGGCCCGAGGGCCGCATCGACCGCGACACGCTCGTACAACATTCGGTCCCACCCAGGCAACGCCCGGCCATCCTGGTCTGCGGCTCCACGCCGTTCGTCGAGACCGTGAGCCGGGAGCTCGTCGCGCTGGGCCACGCCGCGGACCGGATCAAGACCGAACGATACGGCGGGATGGGAGCCACATCGTGAACGCCTCCGACAATCCTGACGACCGGCGCCTGGACGGCAACGTCCTCGGCGGCGCGCTCGCCGAGCTGTTCGTCCCCGACCTCACCACCGCGACCGTCACCTGCGCCGGCTGCGGCGGCACGGCGATGCTGGCCTCCTACCAGGTCTACGCCGACGCGCCGGCACTCGTGGCCCGCTGCCCCGACTGCGCGGGCGTCGTGCTGCGCTGCGCCTCCGACCGGCGCGGTCTCCGGTTGGAGATGACCGGCGTACGCCTGCTCACCGTCACGGCCCCGGCCGACGACCAGACCTGACCGCGTGGCTCAGCCCGCTGTCCTTGAGCTGGGTGCCGACGAGGTGACGGGTTTGCATGTGGTGGCGTCTCCGGCCGAGTCTGAGCCGAAGACGCCACTGTGCTGCTATTTGGACGTCGCCTCGACGGCCTCGAGGATCGACTCCGCGACCGGGTCCGGATGCGACACCGATGTCGCGTGGGAGCCACCCTCGACCTCGCGGGTTCCGCGCGCGCCGGCACGCTCGGCACCGAAGCGCTGAACGGCTGCCGGAATGTTGCGGTCCTGGTCGCCGATGACGAACCACGACGGGATGGTCTTCCACGCCGGCTCCTCCGTGGGCAGATCCTCGGTAAGGGCTGCTTCGGTGACCGGGCGCTGTGTCGCGCCCATCAGGGCGGTCTGGTCAGCGGGGACGTCGGCGGCGAACTGCTGGTGGAAGACGTCTTGTCGGATGGCGAGTTCGTTTCCGCCGGTGGACAGCGGATAGGCGCGAAGGGCATCACCCAGGGTGCTGCCGGGGAACATCGCCGACAGCGAAAACGCGCTCTCCCCATGATCGGGTGCGAAGGCGCAGACGTAGACGAGGCCGACCACGGATTCGTTGCCCGAGGCGGCTTCGGTGATCACCATGCCGCCGTAGGAGTGGCCCACGAGGACAACGGGCTTGCCGAGCGCGGCGACGACGTCGCGCACATAGGCGGCGTCACCGGTCAGGCTTCGCAGCGGATTGGCGGCCGCGACGGCTTCAATCGACTTCGCTTGCAGGCGATCGATGACGCCGTTCCAGCTCGCGGACTCCGCGAACGCGCCGTGCACGAGCACAACAGCGGGTTTCTGGTCGTTCATGACTTCTCCTCGGTTCGCCTTTACGGCTGTTGGTGACTGTGGCCTCGTCGCCCGGAGCAGACCCAGGCCAGCTGCTTCGACCACTAGTTGGCTTTGAGTGTTTGTGGAGGATGTGGATGCTTGTTCGACAGCGGCCGTCATGGCGGCTGTTCACGGACGGGTTGAGCATCATGAAGGCGTGGATGATGCCGTGGTATCGGACGCTGGTGGTGCGCACGCCTCGGTGAGTTGGCGGACGTAGGCCTCGCCTTCGCCGTGGAGTACGTCGCCGATCGACGTCCGTGGGGTCGGCACGTATCACCCCACCTCCGCCCCGAGCTTGAACGCCATCGACTCGCCGGGATTCGAGCCGGTCGGTTGTCGTGCCCATCGGTGCTGCGCTTTCGCGCCTATGCCCAACCGTCAGGTCCGCGGTCAGGGCGTGGCGGTTGCCCGGGCTGCCTTCTCGATCACGTTCGTCACCTTGGCGGGCTTGGAGATCAGCACCGCGTGCGAGGCTCGGACCTCGACGATCGTCGATCCGGCCCGCTCGGCCATGACCCGCTCGACGTCGGTGCCGATGACTCGGTCGGCAGTCGGCAGGACGAACCAGGACGGGATGGTCTTCCAGGCTGGGTCGTGGGTTTCCTCTTCAAACACGCTGGCTTCGAGCGGACGCTGGGTGACGGCCAAGACGTCGGTCACCCGAGCCGGTAGGTCCGCGGCGACGATCTCGCGGAACCGGTCCAGCTTGATGTAGATGTCCGCGCCGGTTCCCCCGCCAGGCAGCGGGTAGGGACGGATGTCCAGAGCGTCAGGTGTCGCAAGGCTGTCCTGCGAGCCGGCTATAGCCTCGGCCAGGGTCTCTCCATCGTCGGGTGCGAAGGCTGCGACGTAGACGAGCGCCTTGACGTTCGGATTGCCGGTGGCGGCGTTGGTGATCACCGCACCGCCATAGGAGTGGCCGACCAGAACGATCGGCCCGGAGATGGTCGCGAGCACGCTGCGCAGATAGGCCGCGTCGGAGGCGATGCCCCGCAGCGGATTGGCCGGCGCCAGCACCGGATAGCCGTCTCGCTGTAGCTGCCGGATCTCGTCGCTCCAGCTAGACGCGTCGGCGAACGCCCCGTGGACCAGCACCACGGTCGGCTTCGGGCCGGACGGGTGCGTCTGGCTCGCCTGGTTGGTCTGGCTCGTCGCCATCGACGTCGTCAGAACGGAGGCGACCAGCGCTGCCACGGCGACCACCAGGACGCGCCGAAGATGCACCGCACCCAGGCGCGCGGTTAACCGTCGCGATCGAGGGGCTGACATGGCGCTCCCTGTGTCGTGCGCCACCGGTTCGGGAGAGTGTCTGCTCACGATGGGCTCCTTGTCTGAGGTCCTACGAACCTGGACCGGACAGGCACGTCTGTTGTGACATCGCCGGTCGCCTGGTCACCGCTACGCCCGGGACTGGAAGGATCTAGATCACGTCCCGCGCAGAGAGCGCCGAACGGCTCGAGGAGAGCGTTGCATGCCGGTCAAAGCAGGGACTTGGCCGGCTCGGAGCACCCATATCGGCCATCTGGCCGATGTTCGACAGCCGGACCCGTCGCAGTGTAGATGCCATGAACCAGCGCAATGTCACCTTCACCGACGGGTCGATCTCGGCGTCTGACCGGACGGTTGCGTCCGATCGCCTGTCTGGTCTTGACCGCAGATTCCCCGCGACGGACATGCCGATCTGGCTGATGCTCGTGCTGGTCGCGCTCGGTCTGCCGCGGACCGTCCTGGCTGACCTGGACATCGTCGCGCCGGAGGACTCGCTGTTGTACTACATTCTCGCCCTTACGCCGTTCGCGGTGTGGCTGGTAGTAGCGATTCTCCGCAGGAGCCGGCGCCCGTTCAGGGATTTCCTGGTCCTAGGGATCCTGTACGGCATGTCACTCCTGGTGGTGCACCAGTCGCTCTGGGACCTCGGACCTTCACTCGGCTACCACCCACCCCAGAGCGCCGTCGACTTCGCTGACCAGTTCAGCCCCGCCTGGCAACAGTTCGCCCAGCGTACATACACGAGCGGTGTCGCCATGCTGATCGGAGTCGGCACCGGACTTGTGGTCGCGGTGACCGCGATCGGTTCCCACGCGTGGCGGTCGAGCCGTGCTCGCCGAGCCGGGCTCGGCCGTGCGCAGTAGCGACTGGGGGCGCGCCGACCGAGCTCGCTGCCGCAGTTCGTCACCGCATAGGCGTACGTCGCCGCATCACCTACGGCGGCCGGGCAGCTACCCCAGGATCGGTAGTTGGTCGGTCGTCATTTGTCCTGCTCCGTCGCCAGTGCGGCGAGCTCGGTGCGGTTGGCGACGCCGAGCTTGGCATAGACGTGGGAAAGATGCGTCTTGACGGTGGCCCGGCTGACGAAGAGCCGTGATGCGATCTCCGGGTTGGTCAGGCCACTCACCACGAGACCGACGACCTCCCGCTCGGTCGGGGTCAGGCTGCCCCACCCGGTCGACGGCCGGTCGCGGGCGCCGCGGGCCCTGGTGGCGTAGGCGACCGCCGCTTCGAGGTCCAGTGCCGATCCCTCGGACCAGGCGGTCGCCCACTCCGTGTCGGATAGCGCGGCGCGCACGGTGGCGATGACGGTGTCGTGGTCGGCCTGGTTGATCGCCGGGAGCGGGTAGCCGATGCGCTCCCGCGCCGCCTCGCAGGCGGCGACCAGCCGAACCGTCTCGGCTGGGCTGTCTCGCCGGGCGGCCAACGCGGCCAGCCCCTCCAGGCTGTCGACGTAGAACGTGCGCAGGCCGTGCTCGACCCGGACCGCCAGCGCCTCGTGCCGCAGCCGCTCGGCCCGTTCGACGTCGGCCGGGTCGGTGAGCAGGGCCAGTTCGTCGAGCGACTCAGCGATGACGTGCGGGATCTCCAGCCGCCGGGCGAGTTCGACGCCACGCTCCGCATGGTGGCCGGCCTCGTCGCGCCGGTCGAGTCGTCGCAGCGCCCCGGCGAGTCCCGGCAGGGATCGGGCCGCGATCCAGTTGTCGGTGTCGGGTGCCTCGAAGCGGATGCCGCGCTCGAACCACTCGACCGCGCCGGGCAGGTCGCCGCCCCACAGGTGCAGCTTGCCGATTGTGACGCCCATCCCGACGACGTCGACATCGGGTCCGGCGTCGTCGATCGACTGCACGAGCCGGTCCATGAGCCGGCGGGCCTCGTCGACCTCACCGGCGACGCCGAGCGCCCAGGCCAGATTGGTGGTGTTGGTTCCGGTGGTGAAGTAGTCACCCAGCGGCTCGGCGATCCGTACCGCCTCGCGGCCCAGTTCGACCGCCCGCCGGAGGTCGCCTTGGAAAAGGCAGGCCCAGACTTCGACCGAATGGGAGAAGGCGGCGCAGAACCGGTCGCCGCGGGGAAGGCTCCGCTCCCGGAGTGGCCGGACGATGGCGACGGCGTCGTTGTGCCGGTCTCGGTTGGTGAGCGCGCAGGCCTCGATGAGGGCGCCGTGGTCGCGGGCGTACGGGTCGCCGGCCTGCGTCCCGTACACGTGAGCCTCGTGGGCCAGTTCCTCGGCCCGCGCGAAGTCGAAATAGAACGGCCGGTAGGCCGACTGAAGCAGGCAGCGGCCCCGGATCCGGTCGTCACCGAGCTCGATCGCCAATTCGAGTCCCTCACGGGCGGCGTCGACGGTGAGGCCGATCCGGCCGCCGACCTCGCCGACCATGGCCACTCCGCAGAGCAGCCGCGCCTGCAGCAGCGAGCGGTCGTCGGGCACCCGCGCGATCGCCCGCTCCAGCAACTGAAGACCCTCGTGGGCGCGGCCGCAGATGAACCAGTGCCGGGCCAGCGCCGCCGCGAGCCGCCGCCCGCGGTCGGGATCGGGCGCATCGAGCCCCCAGCGCAGCGCCCCGCGAAGGTTGTCGTGCTCGGCATCGAGCACCAGGCGCCAGGTGTCCTGGTCGCGTTCCAGCCCCGGCTCGGCCGTCTCTGCTAGCGCGAGGAAGTAGTCGAGATGGCGATCGGCGGTGGCCTCGGTCTCGCCGGCGTCCGCCAGCCGCTCGACGCCGTACTCCCGCACGGTGTCCAGCAACCGGTATCGCGCCTCCGTCCGTCCCTGGCGTACGACGACGAGCGACTTGTCGACCAGACGTCCAAGGGCCGGGAGGATATCGTCGCGGCGTACGGCGTCGTCCGCGCCCACCGCCTGGGCCGCCTCCAGCGTGAACCCTCCGGCGAACACGGACAGCCGGCGGAATACGACCCGGTCGACGTCGTCCAGCAGGTCGTGACTCCACTCCATCGAGGCGGCGAGCGTCTGCTGTCGCGCGATCATGCCCCGCGGTCCGCCGGTGAGCAGCCGGAACCGATCGTCGAGCCCGGCCGCGATCTGGTGGGTGGTCAGGGCGCGCGTCCAGGCGGCGGCGAGCTCGACGGCGAGCGGGATGCCGTCGACCCGACGGCAGATGCCGCGGACCTGCCGCTCGCCGTCGGCGTCCAGGGCGAACCCGGGACGGACCAACGCGGCCCGATCGGCGAACAGTCGTACCGCCTCGTCCTGAACCATCGACGGCACCCGCCAGACCGCCTCGCCTTCGACACCCAGCGGTTCACGGCTGGTGGCCAGGACCGAGACCTGCGGACAAGCCCGCAACACCACGTCGGCCAGCTCCGCCACCGCGTCGAGGAGGTGCTCGCAGGTGTCCAAGCACAGCAACAGCCGCCGACCGCGCAGCTGGGCGGTCAGCGCCGGCAGCGGCGCATGAGCCGTCTCCACCAGCACGCCGACCGCCGCCGCCGTCAACCCCGGCAACAGATCGGGATCGGTGACCGACCCGAGGTCGATCCACCAGGTGCCGTCCGGCCACCGGTCGGCAAGTCCGGCGGCGGCCTGGACCGCGAGCCGGGTCTTCCCGCAGCCGCCGGCGCCGGACAGCGTCACGAGCCGCTGCCCACGCAGCAGCGCGTCGACCGCCGACAACTCGTCGCCGCGCCCGACGAAGCTGGTCAGCTGTGTCGGCAGGTTGTTGGGAAGCACGTCCAGCGACCGCGGCGGCGGAAAGTCCTGACGCAGGTCGCCATGACACAACCCGAACAGCGGCTCCGGCCGCGACAGGTCACGCAGCCGATGAACACCGAGCCCGACGAGCCACGTCCCCTCGGGCAACGCCTCCGCCACCAGATCGGCAGCCGCGGCCGACAACACGATCTGCCCACCATGGGCCACATCGCAGACGCGGCCGCAGCGCGCCAAGGCCACTCCGGACTGGTCCCGGCCGTCCGGTCCACGCAGCTCCCCGACACTGACGCCGACCCGTACCCGGATCGGCAGACCGTCCGGCCAATCCGTCGCCGCCACCTCCCGCTGGATCGCCACCGCCGCGGTCACCGCCTCGGCCGTCGACCCGAACACCCCCGCGGCACCCTCCGCCACACGGACGTAGTCCGGCCGAACGCCGCCATGCAATCGAACCGCCGCATCCACGAGCTCGTCGCACCGCTCGATCGCCGCCGCAGCAGCATCCGGCGCCATCTCCCACAGCGGCTCCGACCGCTCCACCCCGGTCGCCACGAAGGCCACCATTCCGTCGGGCGTCATCTCAGACATCATCCCGACCCGAACGTCACGACTGATGCTCGGCCGCCAGCGTGGCGAACGTGCGGTCGTCGAGGCGCGCGAAGCCGGGCATGACCGCCACGTCCCAGGCCCAGAACAAGCCTGACATGAGTCTCATGATGACGAGCCCGGCGCAGAGCGTCGCGGAAGCCCAAGCACGACGCGGGCCTGACGCCGTTACTGCTTGTGCTCGCCTGGCCCGTCCCCTCTGGTTGTTCGAACGTGCTGACATCACATGGGCGTCGATCATGTAGCCGGCTCTGCGCGACATGGCGAGCGAACCCGGGTCCGGCGAGGCGATGTCCACTCACGTGTGACACCTCCTTGAGCGATCGAGTCCGTGCAGTACTGTATGGATATCCATACATAGCAGTACGGAAGCAGTCTGGCAAGTGCACGAACGCTAGGCCGGGATCAGCTGGTCGACGAGGTGGTCGACAGCCAAGCGGGCGTCGCGGCCCTCGGCTGCCACCTCGGGGACGAGGTGGGCCGCGGTGCGGCGGAGCTGAAGCCACCCGACGTACGTCGCGTAGACAAGGACGGCCTGACGACGGGCCTTGGCAGGGCTCAAGCCGAGGTCCTTGAAGCCGGCCGCCAGTATCTGAAGCCTCCGCTCCGTGACCCTCCGCAGCACCGGAGCGATCAGCGGGTGGTCCGGCTGCGCGAAGATGGCCGCCTCCAGCCCAGGGACCTCGTCGCTCGCCTCGTTAAACGCAATCTCACGGAAGAGGGTGCGCATTCGGCGCTTGGCGTCTGCGATGTCGGCCAGCCGTGCTTCGACCTGCGCCGTGTCGGTCTCCTCCCAGGCCGCGATAGCGGTCGCCAGCAGGGCATCCCGGTCCTTGAAATGCCAGTAGAAGCTCCCTCGGGTCGCTCCCAGCTGAGCGGCGAGTGCGTCGACGGACACGGCGGAGATGCCGCCGCGGGCAATCGCATGCATCGCGGCCCGGGTCCAGGTTTCCTTGGGCCACTTCGCATTCGCCATATCCGTACACTACCGTATGGATAGGGGCTGGTCCCCGGGACCCGCATGCCGACCAGAGTGAGCCCAAGCGGCGGATCCTAGAGGGCTGGGAGGACCGGTGCCACGAGAACGAGGACCAGGGCCACCCGTACGCCAACATCAGGTCCGGCCGACGACGCCACCTCCTCGTCGAGTTTCCGGAACATGCATCCTCTTCCTGTCCGTGCGCTGACTGATGGTCGGCGTGCCGAAGCTTCCGACGAGGGCACGCGGCGTGCGAAGAGGTGGCGTCGTCACGGGAGACCACAACGTCGTGCTTCGTGTCGCTTCACGGCCGCAGCGATCTCCCGGCTGGGACGTGTTCGCCTGGGCGCCGATGGTGTCGACGGGGGCACAGACCAACGGCCGTGTGCCCACATGACGAGGTTGCTTCCGAACATGATTCCTGCTCCTTGTTCGCGAGTGGGTGCTTCCTCAAGCGTTGGTCGGCGCGGTGTGGGAAACATCGGCCAGGCGGCTACAGCGGTGCGCGCGTCACCCGTCGTGGACCGGCGACCGCCGAGTGACCGTACGCGCCGGTCTGTCTATTAGTGGGGTCGACCGATAGATGACACGGCGAACTGGGCCCCTCGTGGAGTTCACTGGGCCGAGATCGGCCATCTGGCCGATCTTTTGCAATGGCGGGTCACGGCAGACTTGAAATCGAAACGTCCAACCCCAACACCCCCGACCCAGAGCACGTCGATGACGTACTAGCCAAGCAGCGGATCCTCGCGGCGCTACCCACCACTATCGCGCTCCTGGCGGCGTCCTTGCCCGATGCCTCAGACACGAGACCGGAACTCCCGCGCCGCGACACGACGCGACATCTGATTTGCAGAACGACGCGGTCGGAGCTCGTCCCCGATCCCCAGCTCGTCGTGGCGTATCAGGAGTTTTCAGCGTGCCGTGGGACGGGGCTCTCTCGGCAGCGACTAAGGAGTGGAGTATGAAGTTGGACCATGGCAGGCGCATGAGCGGTCTGTTCCCGTTCGCCGCCGCCGCAATGTCCGTTGCGGTGCTGGTGCCGAGTGTGGCTGCGGGGCCGGCACAGTCCGTGTCGCGTCGTAGCGATCCGGTGAGTCGATGGATCGACCACAATGCTCAAGCGTTGCACACCACCGACCCGCATGCACCGCTGGGCGACCTCAAACCCCTTCAGAAGCAGTTGCGAGGTGCCACAATTGCCGGCTTGGGGGAGGCGGTGCACGGCGCCCGGCAGATCACCGGCCTCAAGATGCGGGCTACCCGACTGCTGGTCGAGCGGATGGGATTCCGCACGTTGGCGTGGGAGGACGCCTGGACGACCGGGTATCGGATCAACCGCTACCTCCGGACGGGCGCCGGCAACCCCGTGAAACTAGTCGGCCAGATGACCGGCCAGTGGCAGTCCCGGCAGACCGTCGACACGTTGCGCTGGCTGCGGCAGTTCAACACCGGCAGGTGCGACAAGGTGACGTTCTTCGGCGTGGAGTACTACTACACGGGACGGCTCGCCTATGACGCTGTCGAGGAGTATGTCGCCGGGTCGGCACCTTCACATCTGTCCACCCTGCTGAACCACCTTGGGCCGATTCGTCCGACAGTCCCGAATGCGGCCACGTATGCCCAGCGGTACGCCAAAGTGCGCGACAAGGCGCCCTACATTCGCCACGCACGCCACGTGTACCGGCTGATCCGCGGCCTGCCTCATCGCGGGGACGACCGCGCGCACGCTGTTGCACTGCACCATGCCCGTCAGATCCTTTCCTTCCACGAGCACTACGCGCTGCCGATCAATGACCAGAACATCTACCGAGAAGTTCACGTGGCGCAAAACATTCGTTGGTGGCAGCGACTGAGCGGCGACCGTGTCGCGTACTGGGCAGCCACGCCACACACCGCGAACGCGCCTTCCATGCGGATCGGTCTGCCTGGCGGCGCGGAGTTCCGTTTCCCCAGCAGCGGCTACCATCTCGGCCGCTGGTACGACGACAGCTACGTGTCGGTCGGCTTCACTTTCGACCACGGAACCGTCGGACTCCGGCCCGGAAAGCCGTTCAAGATGACGGCGCCGAAACCCCACTGGTTCGAGCGCCGGCTCGGCCAGCAACACAGGGCACATTTCGTCCTGGACGTCGATCGGCCCGCGCCACCGCCGGTGCGCTCTTGGCTGCACGGCCGCCTCACCACCCGCGGCCTTCCCCAGGCGGGGCCGACCTCCACCATCAGCGGCGGCTCCGTCACCCAATGGTTCGACGCCGTAGTCCACACCCAACGCGTACAGCCCCTGGACGCGCTATGACAGGTCGAGCCATTCGGAC
>Ga0081538_10000176_pt1 | contig 69195 bp, 71 predicted proteins | sample TabmetS5T2R1_FD_71022 | JGI IMG/M metagenome (GOLD analysis project Ga0081538, IMG submission 71022) | Tabebuia heterophylla rhizosphere microbial communities from the University of Puerto Rico - S5T2R1 | ecosystem: Host-associated > Plants > Roots > Rhizosphere ... | reverse complement strand
ACGTATAGCCAGGCCGCGCCTATCTGCTCGGAGCCCTCGCCCTCGCCCTGGAAGTGTGCGGCTTCCGACTCGCCGGCGGTCAGGAAGAACCTGACCCGGGGGGCGTCGGCGCCGTCGCCGACCACGATCTCCTCGTTGCCCTCCTCGCCCTCGAGTCGCGGCTCGAGGCCGGCGTCCTCGAAGCAGGACATCATCGCGGTGCGGATGTCCGACTCGTCCGAGGGCGTGGCGTCGTCGGAGCCGATGCCGCAGCCGGCCGCGGGCGCCGCCAGCGCCAGCACGAGCAGGGGGAGGACGCGCTTCATCCGCGCGGAGGCTAGCTAGCGACCGGCCCGCCGCAGAGGCTTCGTCTTGCGCCAGCGGCTGCGCAGCTCGAAGTAGGCGGGCTTCCGCCCGTTGTCCTCGTTGATGAGGCTCTTGTTGTGCCACGGCGGCGTGGCCCACTCCACCGGCGCGCCGCCCGACCACTGTGGGTGAACCCGGAAGTCGCGAAGCGCCCAGTGGATCGACCCGTTCACGTACGGCTTCGACCCGTGCACCCGCAGGTGGTCCACCACGAAGCGCTGCTGGTACTCGTGGCTCCCCTTCTGCTCGACGGGTCCGGGCTTCGAGCCCTCCGCTCCGTACTCCGTGATCACGAGCGGCAGGTTGGGGTTGGCGGCGTGGATGCCGTCGAGGAAGCCGCTCAGGTCGGCGGTCGTGCTGTCCGGGTGGGCGGTGTCGTCCTCGCGCACCGAGCGGTACCAGCCGAAGTACTCGTTCACACCCAGCACGTCGAGGTAGCGGTGCGCGGGCGTGGTGGGCGGCTCGCCGATGCGCGACTGGCGCTCGATCGCGATCAGCCGCGTGTCGTCGAGCTCGCGCGCCGCGGCGGAGGCGTCCCGGATGTAGCGGATCAGGCCGGAGCCGAACACGCCGAGGTCGCTGCCGGTCTCTGCCGGCTCGTTGGCGAGCGACCAGGTCATCACGGAGGGGTGGTTCAGGTTGTTGCGAACGGTCAGCTGGACGGCCCGCTTGGCGGCGGCGCGCACGGCCGACTGCGCGAAGTTGCCGTTCGTGACCTGCCAGACCGGCGCGTCGACCCAGTACAGGATGCCGTGCTTGTCGAACAGCTCGAGGAAGTGGGGGTGGAGCGGGTAGTGCGAGCGGGTGACGGTCCCGCCGAGGTCGCGCAGGCGCGAGACGAGCAGCCGGCGCGTGCCAGGTGACAGCGCGCCGCCCTCCTGCATGTCGTCCTCGTGGATGCTCGCGCCGCGCAGGTTGAGCCGCTTGCCGTTCAGCAGGATCGTGCCGCCGCGGCCCGTCTCGAGCTTCTTGATCCCGAAGCGCAGCTTGTACACCGAGCGCCGCTCGGTGCCGCGGCGCCCGCGGTCCTCGTCGGCGTACACGGTCATCGGGTACAGCGCCGGGCTGCCCGGCTGCCAGAGCTTGGGGCGGTCGATCGTGAAGCGGCCCGTGACGTCGCGCTCGCTGTTGGGCTCCACGGTCTCCGGGTCGAAGGAGAAGCGCTCGCCGCCAACGGCGAGCGAGAGCCCGACCTCGCGCTCCTCGTCCGTGATGTTCCGCAGGCGCACCCGGACCTCCACCTTCGCCGGCCCGCGGAGCTTGCGCAGCCGGGGCAGCACGTGCACGTCCTCGATGTCGATCGTGTCGATGCGGCGCACGTAGACCTCGCGCAGAAGGCCGCCGAAGTTCCACCAGCCGCCGGTGCCGAAGCCGTTGAAGGCGGCGGGGCGCCAGTGGGTCAGGTCGCGGTTGCTCCGCAACGAGGAGACCTTCACGACGAGCGTGTTGCGGCCCCGCTCGAGATTCGAGAGGTTGACCTCGAAGGGGAAGTAGCCGGTGTACACGCCGATCCGCTTGCCGTTCAGCCACACCCAGGTGCGGTAGTTCGAGCCCTCGAAGCGCACCTTCCAGAGATGGTTCGAGCGGCGCGGCGAGCGGGGCAGCGTGAACTCCTTGCGGTACCAGCCGACCGACGACCTGTTGAGCGTCGTGTCCGTCGCGTTCCAGTTGTGCGGCACACCGATCTCGCTCCAGCCGATCAGGTCGTCCTGGGCGTACCAGCGCTCGGCGTCGCCCTGGACGGTCGTGTCGTCCTGGCGGAAGTACCAGGTGCCGCCGAGCAGCTTGCGCGTGGTCTGGCCTTCGTAGACCAGCGGCTTGCCGCCGGGCCGCTCCACCTTGAGCTCCGGAGAGGGCGGAGGCTGCGCGGGGGCCTGCTGCCCGCTCGACGGCCCCTGGCCGCCGCCCTGGGCAAGGGCGGCCGGCGCCAGCGCAAGGAGCAGCAGCAATGTCGTGATCAGGACGGGCACGGGCGAGAGGCGGCAGCGGAGGGTAGCGCCGGACTCCGCGGGAACACCTCAGGGCCGGTCTGGTTGCGGATTTTCCGGCTGGGTACTTGCTACCGTGCACTGCCGCGACCGGTCCCCGCCCGGCGCAGCTGCGCAACCTGTCCCGCCCGGCCTAGTCGCACGCGACCGCCGTTCGAGTCAGTACATGAATCGACGTTTCGCGCTCATCCAAGCCCTCGTCTCCCTCATCGCGCTCGCCGCCGTCGTGTGGTGGGGGGCGCACCAGGAGGCACCCGAGCTGCCCACCGGGGCGGGCGACATCGCCTGGCTGGGCGCCGCCCTGGCCCTCTACGCCGTCGCCACCCTGCTGCGCGGGGAGCGCTGGCACCACATTCTCGCCATCGCCGGGGTGAGGGCGCGCCGAGGCGACTGCTATGCGCTCACCACCGTCGGATACATGGGGAACAACGTCCTTCCCGCCCGCGCGGGCGAGGCTTTGCGAGTGGTGCTGCTGTCGAACCGCTGCGGCGGGGGCAAGCGCACGCTGCTCGGCTCGGTGGTCGCCGAGCGTCTGCTCGACGTGATCGCGCTGGGGGCGATCTTCGTCGTTGTCGTCTACGCCGTGCTCAGCTCCGCGGTGCTGCCCACCGACCGGCCGCTCCTGGTCACCGCCATCGGCCTCCTTCTGCTGGCGCTCGGCGCGGTCGCCGTGTGGGTGCTTCGCCGCCACCACGTCTTCGAGCGGGCGCGCGACTGGCTGCGCCCCTTGGCCCACGCGCCGCGCTCGCTGCTGAGGCGCGAGGGCGTGGTGCTGCTTGCCGCGACGTTCGTGCTGTGGGCCTTCGAGGCGGGCGTGTACCTGGCGGTGGCCAAGTCGGTCGACCTCGGCATCAGCGCCACCGGCGCGCTCTACCTCGTGGCGCTCACGAACTTCGTGGCGGCGCTGCCCGCCGCGCCCGGCTCGATCGGCACCTTCGACGCCGCCGTCGCCTGGGGCGCCGGGCGCCTCGGGGCGAGCGGCTCGGCCGCGCTCTCGTACCTGATCCTGCTGCGCTTCGTCCTGTACGTCCCGATCACCGTCGTCGGATTCGTGGTCCTGGTTACGCGCTACGGCGGCTGGTCGCGCCTGCGCTCGGCCATCCGGCTCGACGCCCGGGCCGAGGCGAGCCGAGCCTGAGCCCGCCGTCGATGCGGGCCTCCGTTGCACAGCTGCGCACGCTGCGCCGCCGCGATGTGGGCGATCGCAGCGCGCCCGCGGTGACGGACGACGCGGCTCGGCCGGGGCGCTCCCACGGCGCCCAGATGGCGCTGATCATGGCCGGTTGCCTGGCGGTCGCCGCCGTCACGCTGCTGTTCCCCTCGACGCCCACCTACGACCCGTGGGCCTGGATCCTCTGGGGCCGCGAGATCACCCAGCTCGACCTCGTCACCGAGGGCGGGCCGTCGTGGAAGCCGTTCCCGATCCTGTTCACGGTCCCGTTCTCGCTGTTCGGCCAGGACATCGCGCCCTACCTGTGGATCCTGCTGGCGCGCGCCGGGGGGCTGTTCGCGTGCGTGATGGCCTACCGCATGGCGAGCCGGCTGATCGGCGGAGGCATGTACGGCGCCGTCGCGGGGGTGTGCGCGTTCCTCGCTCTCTTCTCGAGCAACAAGTTCGTGCGCGACGCCGCGCTGGGCAACTCGGAGCCGATCCTGGCGGGGATCGTGCTGTGGGCCTTCGAGCGCCACCTCGACGGCCGCCGTGACCACGCCCTCTACCTTGGTTTCTTGGCCGCGCTGCTGCGACCGGAGGCATGGCCCTTCCTCGGCCTGTACGGGCTGTGGCTGTGGTTCCGCGAGCCGCGCCTGCGCGCGCGCCTCGTCGGCTTCGCGGCCCTGATCCCGGCCGTCTGGTTCCTGCCCGAGTGGTGGGGCTCGGGCGACCCCTTCCGCGCGGGCGCGCGCGCGAACGCCCCCAACCCGGGCTCGGCGGCGTTCGCCGACTCGCCCGCGGTGGAGCTCGTCGAGCGCTTCATGAGCGTCACCATCGCGCCGGTCGAGCTGGGCACGTTGATCGCCGTGGGGTTCGCGGCGGTCATGTGGCACCGCTACCGGCGCGAGGGGGTGACGCTCGCCCTGACCGCGTTCGGGCTCGCCTGGTTCCTGCTGGTGGCGGCGATGACCGAGGCGGGCTTCGCGGGGAATCAGCGCTATCTGATCGTGACCACCGCCGTGGTGTGCGTGCTCGGCGGCATGGGGGCGGTGCGCGTGCTGCAGGGAGTTGAGGCGCTGGCGCGCCGCTACGTCGGGGCCCATCGCGCCCGCCCGGTGATCGCCGGCGCCTTCCTGCTCGGCGTGCTGATCGCCTCGCCCACGATCGTGGCCAAGGCCGACAACACCGCGCGGGTGCGTGGGGGGCTCGAGCACGAGGCCTACCTCTGGCACGACCTGAAGGGGCTGATCGACGAGGCCGGCGGCCAGGAGACGCTGCTCGCCTGCGGCGGCGTCTTCAGCGGCCCTTTCCAGACCCAGATGGTGGCCTACGAGCTCGGCATCCACGGCATCCAGGTGGGCTGGAAGGTGACCCCGCCGCCGGGCGTGACCTTCCGCACCCGGACAGTGCCGGACGGTCCCCTCGTGACGAAGCCGACCGACGACCGCTTCCGGCTCGTGGGCACGAACGGCAAATGGCGCCTCCTGACGGTGGCGCCCGAGGGCCGCAGCGAATGCCCGCGCGCGAGCCGCTTCGCGCCCACCTCGGGCTCGGCGTCCAACGTGGCCACGAAGGACACCCAGCTCGAGGTGATCGGCGACCCCGACCGCCCCCAGGCCACGCCCTGATGGTCTGGGGCGCTCACTAGGATCGCCGGGTGGCAAGCGTCGCCTCCCGCCTGCGCCCGCTGCCGAGCGTCCGCTCGCTGCCGTCGAGCTTCGTGCTGCCGGCGGCCACGCTGGTGTTCCTGCTCGTGCTGTCGGCCTACCTGCGCACCGACTCGCTCGGCGAGTCGCTCTGGATGGACGAGGGCCTGTCGATCGGGCTGGCCTCGCAGCCGCTGTTCGACATCCCCGGCACGCTGCGCGTGGACGGCTCGCCGCCGCTCTACTACATGCTCCTGTCGGTCTGGATGGACCTGGTCGGCGACGGGCCGGGGGAGACCCAGGCGCTGTCGGTGGCGATCGCCCTCGTCTCCGTGCCGGGCGGCCTGTGGGCCGGGTGGAGCCTCTTCGGCCGCCGCGCCGGGCTGATCTGCGCCGCGCTCTGCGCGGTCAACCCCTTCCTCACGCAGTACGCCCAGGAGACGCGCATGTACTCGCTCATGCTCGTCATGTCGCTGCTGGCCACCGCCGCCTTCCTGCACGTCTTCGCCTACGGCCGGCGCGGCTACCTGCCGCTTTTCTTCGTGCTGCTCGCGCTGATGCTCTACACGCACAACTGGGGGCTCTTCCTGGCCGCCGGGCTGGCGTGCGCGCTGGTGCCGTGCTGGTACGTGTCGGAGAACCGCCACGCGTTCTGGCGCGACGCGCTGATCGGGTTCGGCGGCGCCGGCCTGCTGTACCTGCCGTGGCTGCCGACCCTGCTCCACCAGGTGCAGCACACCGGGGCACCCTGGCTCAACCCGCCGAACTTCGGGGCGCCCGTGCAGATCTCGAAGTCGCTGCTCGGCGGCGGCACGCCGACCGTGGCGCTCGTGCTCGCCGGCGGCACCGGCCTCGCGGCCGTGATCGCGCGGCGCGTGGAGGACAAGGAGCGCACCGCGATCCTGTCGGCCACCGTGACCGTGCTCGCCACGCTCGCCATCGCGTGGATCGTGTCCCAGGTCTCGCCCGCCTGGACCACCCGCTACCTCGGCGTGCTGCTCGGCCCGATGCTCCTGATCGCCGCTCTCGGCCTCGCCCGGGCCGGAACGCTGGGGCTCGTGGCGCTCGCGATCGTCCTCGTCATATGGGCGATCCCGAAGTCGTACGGCCTCGAGAACAAGTCGAACGCGTCGGACCTGCGCAGGGACGCCGTGCCGGAGCTCTCCGAGGGCGACCTCGTGATCTCGATGCAGCCCGAGCAGGGCCCGCTCCTGGCCTATCACCTGGAGACGCTCGGCGGGGCGCCCGACCTCCAGTTCGCGAGCCCGCTGGGGCTCGTCGAGAACGATCGCGTGATGGACTGGACCGACGGCCACGAGCGCATGAAGGAAGCGACACCTGCCACGAACTTGACCCCCCTGCTTGATAAGCTGCCGCGCGGCGGGCGGGTCCTCATCGTGCATCCGGTCACCGCGCGAGCGGACGACTGGGACGCTCCCTGGACCCAGCTCGTTCGGCGACGCTCGGCGGAGTGGGGGGCCGCGCTGGCAGCCGACGACCGGTTCGAGCCGCTCGGGCCCGTACCCAGGACCTACCGCCGCGCAACCCGGATCGGAGTGCGCGGAGTGCTCTACGAGAAGACGACCGGATGACGAACTCGAACACTCAGAACCAGATCGCCCGCCCCGACATGCGCGAGAAGCCCACCGTGATCCTGGGAGGTGGGCCCGCCGGGCTCACGGCGGGGTATCTCCTCTCCAAGCAGGGGCTGCCGGTGGTGGTGCTCGAGGCCGAGAACCAGGTGGGCGGCATCGCCAAGACCGCGGTGCGGGACGGCTACCGCTTCGACCTCGGAGGGCACCGCTTCTTCACGAAGGTCAAGGAGGTCGACGACCTCTGGCACGAGATCATGCGCGAGGAGTTCCTGAAGCGCCCGCGCATGTCGCGCATCTACTGGAACAAGAAGTTCCTCGACTACCCGCTGCGCGGCCCGGACGTGATCAAGAAGCTCGGGCCGGTCGACCTGACGAAGGCGTTCCTCTCCTACGTCTGGGCGAAGGTCAAGCCGAAGGGCAAGGAGGAGACCTTCGAGCAGTGGGTCGTGAACCGCTTCGGCCGCTGGCTCTTCAACCAGTTCTTCAAGTCGTACACCGAGAAGGTGTGGGGCGTGCCGACGTCGGAGATCCGCGCCGACTGGGCCGCCCAGCGCATCAAGGGGCTTTCGTTCTTCAGCGCCGCCAAGGCGGCCTTCGTCGGCAACAAGGGCGACAAGATCAAGTCGCTCATCTCGGAGTTCAACTACCCGCGCTACGGCCCCGGCCAGATGTGGGAGACCATGACCGACGACATCCGCAAGCTCGGCGGTCAGGTCCTGCTCGAGCACAGGGTCACGAAGCTCGACTTCGAGGGCGACCGCTGCGTGCGCGTGCACGTGGGCGACACGGTGTTCGAGCCCTCGGCCGTGGTCTCGTCGCTGCCGCTGCGCAACGCGGTCGGCATGGCGAGCCCGCACCCGCGGCCGGAGGTGGTGGCGGCAGCGAAGGGCATGCGCTACCGCGACTTCCTGACGGTCGCCGTGGTGCTGAAGGGCGACGACATCTTCCCGGACAACTGGATCTACATCCACGATCCGAGCGTGAACGTGGGGCGGATCCAGAACTTCCGCTCCTGGAGCCCGTGGATGGTTCCGGACCCCACAAAGGCGTGCGTGGGCCTCGAGTTCTTCTGCTTCGCGGGGGACGAGCTGTGGGAGACCGACGACGACAAGCTCGTGGAGCTGGGCATGCGGGAGCTGGAGCAGCTCGGGCTGGCCCGGCGCGAGCAGCTCGAGTTCGGGTTCGTCGAGCGGGTCCCCAAGGCCTATCCGATCTACGACGCCGAGTACGCCGACCGGGTGTCCACCATCCGGACCTGGCTCGACGGGCTCGACAACTACATCCAGGTCGGCCGCAACGGGCTGCACCGCTACAACAACAGCGACCACTCGATGCTCACCGCGATGCGCGCGGTGGACAACCTCGTGAAGGGCACCGAGCACGACATCTGGGCGGTGAACGCCGAGTCGGTGTACCACGAGGAGGAGAAGCAGGACGAGCAGCAGCCCTACATCAAGGCGCCCGAGACGGAGTCGATGAAGGAGCCGCTGCACGGCTGACGCATGAGCGGCGCTGCGCTTGCCCTGGCGTTGGGCGCCGCCGTTCTGCACGCGGTCTGGAACGTGCTGCTGGCGGGGTCGCGCGACAGCGTGGCCGCCACCGGGGCGCTGCTGCTGTTCGGGGTGGTGCTGCTGGCGCCGGCGGCGCTGTTGTTCGGTGGCGTCTCCGGCGAGGCCGTCCCCTTCATCGCCGCCTCCGCCGCGCTGGAGCTTGCGTACTTCGTGCTGCTCGCGCGCGCCTATCGCGGCGGCGAGCTCGGCGTCGTCTATCCGGTGGCGCGCGGCTCGGCCCCCGTCCTGGTCTTGGGCGCCGCCGTGCTTGGGCTGGGGAAGGGGGTGTCGGGTCTAGGCGTGGTCGGCGTCCTTCTCGTCGCCGCGGGTGTCCTGCGGCTCGGACTCGTGAGTGTGGGCCCTCTCGCTCACCGTATGCGTGACAACGAGGGCCCACACTCGCGGGATCTGGGCTTCGGGCTCGCCATCGGCGCCACGATCGCCGGCTACACGCTCGTCGACAGCGAGGGCCTCGACCACGCCGACCCCATCCCGTACCTCTTCCTCATTGCCGCCGTTTGCATGGTCGCGTACAACGGGGCGCTGATCGTGAGCGGCAGGGCGCGCGAGCTCAAGGCCGAGCTGACGCCGACGATGCTCGCGGCGGCGGCCGCCACCTTCGGCGCCTACGCCCTGGTGCTCGCGGCGCTCGAGCTCGCGCCCGCGGCGCCGGTGGCCGCCGTGCGGGAGTCGAGCATCGTCATCGCCGCGATCCTCGCGTGGCTCTTCCTGAACGAGGAGCGCCGCCTCGGCGGCGCCGTCCTGGTGGCCGCGGGCGTGGCCGCGATCGCCTACTCGTAGTACGGAAGCGGCCCGCCGGCCGCCTCCAGGACGGTCCCGTAGAGCTCCTCGTTCACGTCGGGGAACTCCTCGAGCACGTTGTTCTGCTCGCGCGGGTCGAGGTGCAGGTCGTACATGTGCCGCTCGAGGCCGCGGTTGTCGCCGATCAGCACCCAGTCGTCGGTGCGGATGAAGAAGCGGTTGTACATGCCCCCGTAGTGGAAGTCGCGCCGCTCGGGTGGCTGGCCGCCGTCGAGCACGGGGGAGAGGTCGGTGCCCTCCATCCAGTCGGGCGGCGCGATCCCGACCATCGAGAGCAGCGTCGGCCCAACGTCGTGGGTCGACGCGAAGTAGGAGCTGGTGCCTCCGGCCGCGCGGCGGTCGGGGTGCACGATCACGAACGGCACCTGCGCCAGCTCCGGGTGCAGCTGGGACGGCACCTTGCCGGTGTAGCCGCGCTCGCCGAGCAGGTAGCCGTGGTCGCTCAGCAGCAGGATCACGGTGTTCTCGTCGAGCCCGAGCTCGAGGAAGCGGTCGAGGAAGTGCCCGAACCACCTGTCGGTCAGCGTGACCTCCGCGGCGTAGATCGCGTGGAGGTGACGGAGCTCGGCCTCCGACCAGTTGCGCGCGAAGCCGTATCGCGTCACGCCGATGTTGGAGCCGCGGTACGCCGGGTCCTTGTACATGTCGACGTACTTGGGCGGCGGGCTCCAGGGCTCGTGCGGGTCGAAGCAGTCCACCGTCAGGCAGAAGGGCTGGCGCAGGCGGGCCTCCTCGAGGGTGTTGGCCGCCTCCTTGAAGGTGCGCGCGGCACAGGTCTCGTCCTCGTTCACGCCCCCGCCCGAGTTGGCGAGGTACTTGCGCATCCCCGGGATGTAGCGCTCGTCGCGCACCTGCTCGGGCAGCCAGTCGTACACCGTGCTCAGCGGGATCGACTCGGGCGGGCGGATGAAGCCGGACTGGCCCTTGACCGACTTCCAGTGGCTGAAGCTCTGGCGAAACGGCTCGTAGGCCTTGGTGAAGCCGAGGTGCGGGTTGTCGGAGATCTGCGCCACCCAGTAGCCGTGCCGGCGGAGCTCGCTCGTGAATGTGTGCTCCACGTCCTCGATCGGGAGCCACCCGGGGCTGACGCCCAGCTCCTTGTTCGGCACGAAGTTCCGGTACGGGAAGATCCGCTTGGTCGTGAAGATCGAGCGGCGGGCCGGGATCGTGACCATGGCCTCGGGGAAGGCGCGGTTGAAGCGCAGGCCGCGCTCCGCGATCCGGTCCACGTTCGGCGTCTTGATCCGCGCCGAGCCGTAGGCCCCCACGTGGTCGGGGCGCAGGCTGTCGATGATCACGAGCAGGACGTTCAGCGGCCCGCCCGCGCCGGTCTCGTCCATCGAGCAGCCGGCTGCGGGGAGCAGCGCAGCGCCCGCCGCACCGGCGGCGCCTGCCTGGAGGAACCGGCGGCGACTCAGAGACATCGCGAGCGCGGAGCGTAGCTGAGCGTCCTAGCCCCAAACCGGGGACTCAAATCCTGCGGCACGCCTGCCGATCACAGGGAAGAATGACTCGCCTTGGACTCACCCTGGTTGCTGTCTTTGCGGCCTTCGCCACCACGGCGAGTGCGCAGACGCCCTACCCGCTCGGCCCGCTGGTGCCGCTCGAGTTCGCCCAGCCGCCGGAGACCGTCCCGCCCGGGCCGAGGGGCGAGTATCCACCGGACTGGGAGAAGTGCCTGGCGGAGAACCCGCCCCCGCCGCAGGTCTATCCGCGCGATCTCGATGTCCGTGGCGTCGACCCGAACGCGCCCAATCCGCTGGTCGGCACCAAGTGGTTCGTCGACCGGATGGAGCCGGCCTACATGCAGTGGGCCCGCTGGAAGCGCCAGGGCCAGGCGGCCGATGCCGACACTATCTGGCGCCTCGCCCGCGAGCCGCGCTTCCGCTGGTTCGGCCGCTTCACACGCCCGCACATGCAGAAGAAGGTGCGCGGCTTCTTCGACCGCGTGCAGTGCGACCAGCCCGGCGCCGTGCCGATGATGGTGGTCATGCGCCACCAGGGGCGCGCCTGCGACGGCGGCTACCTGGCCGGCGGCGTGGCCGAGGACAGGCGCACGATGAAGTGGTACGAGCAGTTCGCCGAGGCGATCGGCGACGAGCGCGTGGTGATCGCCTTCGAGCCCGACTCGCTCGGCACGATCGACTGCCTCGCACGGCACCGGCGCGACGACCGCCTCCGCATGCTGCGCCACGGCGTGGACGTGCTCTCGCAGCTGCCGAACGCCACGATCTACCTCGAGGCCGGCGCCTCCGACTGGGAGCCCGCCAGCCGCACCGCCAAGCAGCTGCGCGCGATCGGCATCCAAAAGGTGCGCGGCTTCATGCTGAACGTGACGCACCACGACTGGACACGCAACAACGTGCGCCACGGCGCCGCGATCTCGCGCCTCACCGGCGGCAAGCACTTCATCGTCAACACGAGCTACAACGGACGCGGGCCACTCCACTACAGGAAGTGGATCAACCGCTCGAAGCACATGTGGCGGCGGATCAACGTCTGGTGCCACCCGGGCCTGCGCGGTCTCGGACCGGCCCCGACCACGGCCACCTCGCACCCCAAGGCGGACGCGTACATGTTCATCAACCGGCCGGGCTACTCGGCCGGGGCCTGCAACGGCGGTCCGCTGCCGATCGGCACCTGGTGGGCCGAGCGCGGCCTGATGTACGCCGAGTACGCGACCGACTGGGAGGCGCCCCCGCGCGGCACGACGCACGGGCACTTCAAGCGCTACTCGCTGCGCGCGCTGGGCGCCTTCGGATGACAGCCGGGGGCTCGCGCCCCCGGACCCCCGCGCAGATTGGCTTGCCTAGAAGGGCGCGGGTTCTTTCGCCCGCGGGATGCGGATCAGCGGCGGGCCGTACGCCTGCTCGCAGTCGTCCAGCTCGTAGATCCGCACGGTCGGCCCCGGGCGCTCGTACTCCGTCGGGTAGTAGTTGTAGGAGAGGTCGAAGCTGAACGGCACGGGCTCGGCGCCGTCGTCGTAGGGGCTGAACGTGCGCAGCAGCTCCGACTCCTCCTCGAGCCGCTCGTAGTAGGCGCGCGCGTCGGGGTCGCGCTCTGCCCGCTCGCGCACCACGCCGACGGTCATCACCAGGCAGTAGCCGTACAGGCGGTAGTCGTCGATCGTCTCCGGGGCGAGCACGGCGTGGTAGGCGGAGGCGCGCACCCCGCCGTCGGGCCGCGCGAACAGGGCCGGCTTGTACTGCTCGCACACGCGCGTCCCGCGCTGGTCCACGTAGGACCAGCCGGGCTCGGTCCAGCCGTCGCGGCGCGGGCAGCGCGACAGCCAGGGCGGGCTGCTCCCCTCGGGGTTCGAGCGGAAGTAGCGGCCCGGCACGGCCGGCTCGATCGAGACCCTCAGCCCCGGCGCATAGCGCTGGTCGAGGAACGCGCGCGCCTGGCTCAGCGTGTCCTCCCGCCCCAGCAGCACCGCGGTGCGGACGTCCGCCGCCAGCGGCTGCGCGAGCACGGCGAGCGTCAGGGCGCCCGCCAGCGCGGCGGCCAGCGCCGGGCGGCGCGCCCTGGCCGCGAGCCAGTCCGACGCCTGCGACACCGCCACCCCGGCCAGCATGGCCAGCGCCGGGTAAGCGGGCAGCAGCCAGCGCCCGAAGTAGCGCGACTGCACGGCCAGATAGGCGAACAGCGCCAGCGGCACCGCCACCAACATCAGCCCCCGCACCAGGTCGCGCCGCAGCACCAGCACCGCCCCCGCCAGCGCCGCCGCCATGCCGGCCCAGCCGAGCCCCCAGGTGAGCGAGTCGAGGTAGTACGACACGCCGCCGGACTCCTGGCCCGGCTTGGGGTCGCTGGCCGCCACGTCGGCCTGGTCGCGCAGGTCGCGCCACCAGTCCCCGAGCGATCCGAACAGGTACGGGTTCAGCAGCACGAACACGCCCACCGCCGCGAGCCCACCGAGCGCGAGACCTCCCGCCGCGCGCAGCCGGTCCGCGCGAACGCGGGCGATCGCCGCGATCGCGAGCGGCAGCAGCGCCAGGCCCGCCGTGTACTTGAACCCCAAAGCCAATCCCCCCGCCGCGCCCGCGAGCGCGTAGTCGCGCAGCCGGCCGTCCTCGGCCGCCCGCACGGCGAACAGCAGCGCCAGCGCCACACCGGCCAGCGACCCCACGTCGGTCACCGCCACGCGCGAGTACGCCACCGGCAGGAAGGCGAAGGCGAGCACCGCCGCGGCCACGAGGCCCTCGCGCACCCCCCACAGCCGGCGCGCGGCGAAGTACGTGGCCGCCACGCCCGCCATGCACAGCACCGCTGCGAGCGTCCGCGCCGCCACCCACATCTCGGTGGGGTCCTTCTCGAACTGCTCGGTGACGTTCCCGTAGGGCAGCTCGAACAGGAACCCGAGCGGCCCGTACATCGTCCGAAGCAGGCCGTAGACGAGGTACGTGTAGGCGGACGGGTTCTGGTAGTAGCCCGGGTCGAGGTCCTGCCAGAACATCTCCACGGCACGGCTCGCGAAGTGCGTGGCCTCGTCCACGGAGTAGACGAACGGCAGCCCGTAGTCGTTGTTCCAGACCCGCAGGGCGAGGCCGCCGAGCAGGATCAGCGCCAGGATCAGCCGATGCACGCGGGCGAAAGCTAGTGGCCGAGTATCGTTGACTCGCGAGTCAACCATGCCGGAGAGCACCCGTCATCTACTGAGGGCAGTCGAGCTCGCGCACGAGACGCGGGGCCGGACGAGCCCCAACCCGATGGTGGGCGCAGTGATCGTCAAGGACGGCCGCGTGATCGGTGAGGGGAGCACCCAGCCGCCCGGCCAGGCCCACGCCGAGCGCATGGCGCTGGCCTCGTGTCAGGAGGATCCCTCGGGCGCCACCCTGTACGTGTCGCTCGAGCCCTGCGCGCACCACGGCCGTACGCCGCCGTGCACCGACGCCATCCTCGAGGCCGGCATCGCGCGCGTGGTGATCGCCTCCGACGACCCCACCGCCAAGGCCGCCGGGCGCGGGCCCGGGATCCTGCGCGACGGCGGGGTGGACGTGGTGTGGATCGACGGCGACGTCGCGGACGCGGCGCGCCTCCTGAACCAGCCCTTCCGCAAGCACGCCCGCACCGGGCGGCCGCTCGTGATCCTCAAGTCGGCGATGACGCTCGACGGCAAGGTCGCCACGGTGAGCGGCGACTCCCAGTGGATCTCCGGCGAGGCCAGCCGGGCGCGCGCGCACCGCTGGCGGGCCGAGTCCGACGCGGTGGCGGTGGGGATCGGCACCGCGCTGATCGACGACCCGCGCCTGACCGCCCGCATCGAGGGCGTCGCACGCCAGCCGCGGCGCGTCGTGTTCGACTCCGAGGCCAGGCTGCCGCTCGAGTCGCAGCTGGTACGCGGCGTGGCCGAGGTGCCGGTCACGGTCGTCTGCTCGCGGGCGGCCGCGCGGACCTCGCTGCAGGCGCTCGAGTCGGCGGGCGTGGACGTGATCGTGGCGACCGGGCAGAACGAGGCGGCGCGGGTGACGCACGCGCTGGACGAGCTCGGCGCGCGCGACGTCCAGTCGCTCCTGCTCGAGGGCGGGCCGCACCTGGCGGGCGCCTTCCTCGAGGCGGACGAGATCGACGAGGCGCGCATCTTCGTGGCCCCGCTCCTGACCGGAGGCCGCGAGGCCAGGACTGCGGTCGAGGGGATCGGCATCGAGAAGATCGCGGCGGCGCCGCGGGCGCTCGAGGTGGAGGTGGACCGGCTCGAGGACGACGTGCTGATCGTGGCGCGGCTGAAGGACTGGTGAGGCGGTGTTCACGGGGCTCGTGGCAGGCATGGGAACCGTCCGCGCCGTGCACGACGGCCGGCTCGAGATCGACACCCCGCTCGGCGCCAACCTGGCGCCCGGCGACTCCGTGGCCGTGAACGGCGTCTGCCTCACGGCGGTGGAGCCCCACGTGGACGGCTTCGCCGCCGACGTGATGCCGGAGACGCTGCGGCGCTCGTCGCTCGGCCCGCTCGAGCCCGGCGCCGAGGTGAACCTCGAGCTGCCGCTGCGGGCCGGCGACCGGATGGGCGGTCACGTCGTGCAGGGCCACGTGGACGGCACCGGCACCGTCGAGTCGGTCCGCGAGGAGGGCAACGCCCGCGTCGTCCGCATCGCGGCCGCCGCCCCGGAGCTGCTGCGCTACGTGGTGGAGAAGGGCTCCATCGCTGTCGACGGCGTATCGCTCACGGTCAGCGCGATCGACGATGAGGCGTTCGAGGTCTCGCTCATCCCCGAGACGCTCGAGCGGACCACGCTCGGGGCGGCCGCGCCCGGCCGCACGGTGAACCTGGAGGTGGACGTGCTCGCGAAGTACGTGGAGAAGCTCGTGACGAAGGGAGCGACGGCGTGAGCGGATCGCCATTCAGCCCCATCGAGGAGGCGCTCGAGGACATCCGGGCCGGCCGCATGGTGGTCGTCTGCGACGCCGAGGACCGCGAGAACGAGGGCGACCTCACCCTGGCTGCGCAGTTCGCCACGCCGGAGGCCATCAACTTCATGGCCACCCACGGCCGCGGCCTGATCTGCCTCGCGCTCACCCCGCAGCGCTGCGACGAGCTCGGACTCGACCTGATGGCGGCCAAGAACGAGTCGCCCTTCCAGACCGCCTTCACCGTGTCGGTGGAGGCGCGGGAGGGGATCACGACCGGGATCTCCGCCCACGACCGCGCCCACACGGTGCAGGTGGCGATCGATCCGCGCAGCAGGCCGCACGACCTGGTCCAGCCGGGCCACATCTTCCCGCTGAAGGCGAAGGAGGGCGGGGTGCTCGAGCGCACCGGCCAGACCGAGGCCGCCGTCGACCTGGCCAGGCTCGCGGGGCTCAACCCGAGCGGCGTCATCTGCGAGGTCATGAACGACGACGGCACGATGGCGCGCGTGCCCGACCTCGAGCGCTACTGCGCGCGCCACGGGCTCAAGATGATCACGGTCGCCGACCTGATCGCCTACCGCCGCCGCCACGACAAGCTCGTCGAGCGGGTGGTCGAGGCGCAGCTCCCCACGAAGTTCGGCGACTTCACCGTGGTCGGCTTCCGCTCGCTGGTGGACGACAAGCACCACGTCGCGATGGTCAAGGGAGAGGTCGACGGCGAGCTGGACGTGATGGTGCGCGTGCACTCGGAGTGCCTGACCGGGGACGTGTTCCACTCGCTGCGCTGCGACTGCGGCCAGCAGCTCGAGGACGCCCTGGCGCGCATCGAACAGGAGGGCCGCGGGGTCCTTCTTTACCTGGCCCAGGAGGGGCGAGGCATCGGCCTGCTCAACAAGCTGCGCGCGTACCGCCTGCAGGAGCAGGGGCGCGACACCGTCGACGCGAACCTCGAGCTCGGGCTGCCCGCCGACCTGCGCGACTACGGCATCGGCGCGCAGATCCTCGTGGACCTCGGGCTCAGCTCGATCCGGCTGCTCACCAACAACCCGAAGAAGATCGTGGGACTCGAGGGCTACGGGCTGTCGGTCACCGATCAGATCCCGATCGAGCACGCGCCCGGCGACCACAACCGCGAGTACCTGAAGGCGAAGAAGGAGCGGCTCGGCCACCTGCTGCACCACCAAGGACTGGCGCTCGACGAGGAGATGATCCACGAGGAGCGCATGGGCGACCGCGCCCGCGCGGCCGCCGAGGCCGACCTCTACGGCCAGGGGCCCGCCCCGAGGGGGACGGGTGAGTGATGCCTACGCGGTCGTGGTCGGCCGCTTCTACGAGGATCTGGCCCGGCGTCTGGTCGCCGGAGCGACGAGCGTCTTCGCGTCAGTCGGCGCATCGTTGGACGTTCATGAGGTCCCCGGAGCCTTCGAGCTTCCCCTGGGTGCCAAGTACTGCGCTGAATCGGGCCGGTACGCGGGTGTGGCATGCCTCGGCGCCGTCATTCGCGGCGAGACGGACCACTACGACCACGTCTGCCGGGAGGCGGCGAGCGGCATCTCGAGAGTGGGGCTCGATACCGGTGTGCCCTGTGCCTTCGGGCTGCTGACGGTCGACACCATGGAGCAGGCCCTCGCGCGCGCCGGCGGCGGAAAGCGGCACCAGGGGGAAGACGCCGCCCGCGCAGTGCTGCGCATGGTCGAGCTGCGGCGCGCGCTAGCCTCCGGCGCCGCTTGATCAACCTCTACAGCGACACGCAGACCCGCCCCAGCGAGGGCATGCGGCGCGCGATCGCGACCGCGGACGTGGGCGACGAGCAGCGCTTCGCCGATCCCACCACGCGGCGGCTGCAGGAGCGCGTGGCGGAGCTGCTCGGCCACGAGGCCGGGCTGTTCCTGCCGAGCGGGACGATGTGCAACCAGATCGGCCTTCGCCTCCACGCGCGGCCCGGCGGCGACGAGCTGATCCTCGACCGCACGGCGCACCCGATCATCGCCGAGGCCGGCGGGCCGGCGTGGAACTCCGGGCTCATGATCCACGCGCTCGACGGCGACCGCGGCATCTTCGGCGTGGACCAGGTGCGCGCCGCGCTACGGCCGGACAGCCGCTACATGCCGCGCTCGCGGATCGTGTCGGTCGAGCAGACCACCAACATGGGCGGCGGCCGGGTATGGCCGCTCGAGGCGATCCGCGGGGTGCTCGAGCTGGCGCGCTACCACGGCCTCCGCACCCACCTCGACGGCGCGCGCCTGATGAACGCGGTGGTGGCGGCTCGGGTGTCGGCGGCCGAGTTCGCCGGTGGGTTCGACACGGCCTGGATCGACTTCACGAAAGGGCTCGGGGCGCCTGTGGGCGCGGTGCTGTGCGGCTCGCGCGAGCTGATCGAGGAGGCGTGGCGCTGGAAGCAGCAGATGGGCGGCTCGTTCCGGCAGTCGGGGATCGTGGCGGCCGGCTGCCTGTACGCGCTCGATCACAACGTGGAGCGCCTGGCCGAGGACCACGAGAACGCGCGGGTGCTGGCGGACGGGCTGGCGGAGCTCGGCTGCGATGTGGTCGAGCCCGACACCAACATCGTGATCTTCGCGGCGCCGGACGGATTCGTAGAGGCCATGGAGCGGCGCGGCGTGGAGTTGTCGGGCACGCCGGACGGGCGCGTGCGGGCGGTGACGCACCTCGACGTGGACCGCGCCGCGGTCGACCAGGCCCTGGTTGAGGCCAGGGCTGTATTGCTACCCTGATCGGCCGTGCCGAAGGTCTGTTACGTGTGCAAGAAGGGCCCCTCGTTCGGGCACAGCCGCAGCCACTCGATGGTGGCGACGAAGCGGCGCTTCAACCCGAACCTGCAGAAGGTCCGCATCGACGTCGGGGGAGCCCCCCGGCGCGAGTACGTCTGCACGCGCTGCTTGAAGGCCGGCAAGGTCCTCAAGCACGCTTAGGGAACCGCCGGGCCACGGCGGTCGTAGTGTTGTCACATGAGCGCCCCAATCGCCGCAGCCGCGGCCGCCGCGCTCGCGCTGGCGTCCGGCGCGATGCAGCCCGATCCGACCGATCCTCGCCCGAGGCACGCGCAAGAGGACTGCTCCAGGCGCTCGGAGGCGAACTTCCCTGGCGCTTTCACGAACAAGCGGAACCTCGTCGTCGGCCCGCTCGTCATGATCGCCGCCGCCGCCGAGACGGACGCCGTCACGGTGCGGGAGATCGGAGGGAACAAGTTCCCGCTGCTCGTCAAGGCCGGGCATAGGGTGACCGTGCGGCTCGCACGGCCCGCGAGGGAAACGGCGGGACTCGCCTACGGGCCCCTTCCGGAGGGGAGGACGAGGTTGCGCGACACCTACCGGAGCGTGACGTTCATCGCCTGCCGCCGCGGCAGACCCACCTTCTGGCCGGGCGGCGTCCTCACGCGAGAGCCGGCGTGCGTGCCGCTGATGGTCTTCGTTGACGGCATGCGCCCACCGCGGCATGTGCAGATTCCGCTCGGGCAGAGCTGCGACCCGCCGGAGGCCGGCGCGTAGCTCCAACCGCCCGCTGGTGTAAAACACCCCGGTGCCCGACGAGAGCCTGCTGCGTTTCCGGCGGGTCGTCACTGCCGCCCTCGCGGAGCTCGAGAACCGCCGCCAGGAGGTCAACGACCTGAACGTCTTCCCTGTCGCCGATGGCGACACGGGCGACAACATGGCGCTCACCCTGAAGGCGGTGGTCGAGGAGCTCGACAAGATGAACGGCGAGCCGATCGACGTGCGCGGGCGCGACGAGATCGTCAGCGCCGTCGCCCGCGCGGCGCTGCTCGGCGCGCGCGGCAACTCGGGGGTGATCCTCTCCCAGATCGTGCGCGGGGCAGCCGAGGAGCTCGCCTCGCGGCCGGGCGAGCTGGTCGATCCGATCCTCGTCTCGGCAGCGCTGGCGCGCGCGGCGGACGCCGCCTACGCGTCGGTGCGCGATCCGGCCGAGGGCACGATGCTTTCCGCGGTGCGGGCGATGGCCAGCCGCGTGGCGCACGACCTCGCCCACATGGACACCCGGCGGCTGGGCCCCGACGCCACCGCCGAGGAGCAGGACGAGCTGCTCGCGGAGGTGCTCGAGCACGCCCTCGAGGCGGGCAAGGAGGCCGTTGAGCGCGGCCCCGAGCAGCTGGCCGTGCTGCGCGAGTCGGGCGTGGTCGACGCCGGCGCCTACGGGCTCACGGTGATCCTCGCCGGCTGCCTCGCGGCGCTTCGCGGCGAAGCCGCGCCGCGGCTCGAGCACCAGTACGCCCCGGCGGCGCTCCACCGCCCCGAGCACGAGTCATCGAGCTTCCGCTACTGCACGAACTTCGCGGTGACCGGCGAGAACCTGGACGGCGGCCCGTTCACGCCGCTGCTCGAGGACATCGGCGACTCGGTGCTCGTGGTGGGCGACGACCGCACGCTGCGCGTGCACGTGCACACCGACGAGCCGGCGCGGGCGGTGGCCCTGTTCGAGGAGGTCGGAGAGGTGTCCCGCTTCGACGTGGCCGACATGCACGAGCAGGTGGCCGACCGGACCGCGCGGCTGTCCGAGACGCCCACCTGCGTCGTGGTGGCGGTCGCCAGCGGCGAGGGGGTGAAAGGGCTCTACGAGGAGCTTGGAGTGTTCGTGGTGGACGGCGGTGCCACGATGAACCCCTCGACCTACGAGCTGCTGGCGGGGATACACGCCGCGGCGGGCTCGGAGGTCGTCGTCCTGCCCAACAGCCCCAACGTGATCATGGCCGCCGAGCGTGCCGCGGAGCTGTCGGACAAGCCGTCCCGCGTCGTTCCGACGACGGCGCCGCAGGAGGGGCTGGTGGCCCTGCTCGCCTTCGATCCCGCGCGCGGCTGCGACCACAACGCGGCCGCGGTGGGCGCCGCGGCCGAGGCGCTGCGGGTGGGCGGGGTGGCCCCCGCGGCGCGCGACGACGCCCGCGGCCGCTTCATCGCGGGGGAGGCGGTGGGCTACGCCGGCGGCGAACTCGTCGCCTGGGGCGATCCCGCCGAGACGCTCGCGGTCACGCTCGCCCAGATCGCCGACGGAGCGGAGCTCCTGACCTGCATCGCCGGCGACCGGCCGCCGCTCGACCGCGCCGGCGTGGAGGCGCGCGCCCCCGCGGGCGTCGAGGTGGAGTACCACGAGGGCGGCCAGCCCGCGTGGTGGTGGCTGCTCTGCGCCGAATAGAGAACCCGCCCGCCCTGCGACCCTCGCGCTTCGCGTCGAAGGACCCGCTTCCAGACGACGCGGCGGTCCGCTCGTATCCGAGGCCCAGCGCCCTGGCGGCGCCCCTGTCGCTGTCCGGCGGGCCCGGCAAGGCGCTCGAGAAGCTCCGCATCCGCACCTGGGGCGATCTGATCGAGCACCTCCCGCACGCCCACCGCGACCGCCGCGAGGTGCGGCCGGTGGCCGATCTCGCGCCCGGGGAGGAGGCCACCGTCGCGGTGGCCGTGCGCGGCGTGACGGTCAAGCCGATGCGCGACCGCCGCCGCAAGCGGGTGGAGGCGCGCGTGTTCGACGACAGCGGCCCGATGCTGGCGGTCTGGTTCAACCAGCCCTGGATCGCGCGGCAGCTCGGGGAGGGGGCCGGTGTTGTGCTCCACGGCAAGCTCCGCCGCCGCGGCGAGTTCTGGGTCACCGAGCACGAGCCGTTCGGCGACGGGCTCGCGGTTCGCTCGGTCGGCCTCGTGCCGGTCCACCCGGCCACCGAGGGGATCAGCGCCGCCCGCCTGCGCGAGCTGATGTGGGAGGCGCGGCCGCTCATGGCGGCCGCGGTCGAGCCGCTCCCGGCCGCGCTCCGGGTAGAGGAGCGGCTGCCCGACCGTCCGGCGGCGCTGACCGCGGTCCACTTCCCGGAGTCGGAGGAGGAGGAGCAGGGCGCCAGGCGCCGGCTCGCGTTCGAGGAGCTCTTCCTGCTCCAGCTCGCCGTGGCCGGCCGCCGCCGATCGCGGCGCGAGGGCCGCCGCGCGCGACCGCTCGCGGCGCGCGGCGTGGTCGTCGACCGCTGGCGCTGGTCGCTGCCGTTCGAGCTGACCGACGACCAGGTGAACGCCGTGAACGAGATCGACGCCGACCTCGCCGGCGAGCGCCCGATGCAGCGCCTCCTGATGGGGGAGGTGGGAAGCGGCAAGACGGTCGTGGCCCTCGGGGCCATGCTGCGCGCCGTCGAGAACGGCGCCCAGGCGGCGCTGATGGCCCCCACCGAGACGCTCGCGGAGCAGCACCACCGCACGCTGGACTCCCTGCTCGGCGGCGCCGTCCCGCTCGAGCTGCTCACAGGGTCCACCAGCGCGGCACGGCGGCGCGACCTGCTGGCCCGGCTCGGCACCGGCGAGCTTCAGCTCGTGGTCGGCACCCACGCCCTGATCGAGGAGCCGGTCGAGTTCCGCGACCTCGCCATGATCGTGGTCGACGAGCAGCACCGCTTCGGCGTCCGCCAGCGCGCGGCGCTAGACGCGAAGGCCCCGGAGGGCCTCACTCCCCACGCCCTCCACATGACCGCCACGCCGATCCCGCGCACGCTGTCGCTCACCGCCTACGGGGACCTCGACGCCACGGTGCTCCGTCACCTCCCGAAGGGGCGGCGGCCGGTCGAGACCCACGTGGTGGACGGCGCCCGCGCCCGGGCCCGCGCCTACGAGCGGATCCGCGAGGAGATCGCCGGCGGGCGCCAGTGCTTCGTGGTCTGCCCGCTGGTGGAGGAGTCCGAGACGCTGCAGGCGCGCGCGGCCACCGCCGAGTTCGAGCGGCTGCGCTCGACCGAGTTCGCCGGCCTGCGCGTGGAGCTGATCCACGGGCAGCTTCCCTCGAAGCAGAAGGCGGCCGCGATGGAGGCCTTCGCGCGCGGGGAGGCCGACGTGCTCGTGGCCACCAGCGTGATCGAGGTCGGCATCGACGTGCCGAACGCGACGGTGATGCTGATCGAGGCGGCCGAGCGCTACGGGCTGTCCCAGCTCCACCAGCTCCGCGGGCGCGTGGGGCGGGGCGAGCACGCCTCGCTCTGCATCCTGTTCGGCGACCCGCGCCTCCCGCGGCTCGAGGCGATCGCGAACGAGCGCGACGGCTTCCGCCTGGCCGAGATCGATCTGGAGCTGCGCGGGGCGGGCGACGTACTCGGCACCCGCCAGCACGGGCTGCCCGAGTTCCGCGTCGCGCGGCTCCCCGACGACACCGAGCTGCTCGTGCGCGCCCGCGACCGGGCCGACGCGATCCTGCTCGACGACCCGCGGCTCGAGCTACCCGAGCACTCCCTGCTGCGGGAGGCCGTCGTGTCGCGCTTCGGGCCGGACCACGACCCGATCCCGGCGTGACCCAGGACCCGGTGGCCATCGTCGATCGGGCCTACCGCATGGCGTGGTACGAGCAGGACATCGAGGGCTCCTTCGATGGCGTCCCCGAGGACTTCGAATGGGTCGTGCCCGGGCACCCGGAGGGCTCGGTGCGCCACGGTGCAGACGGCGCGATCGCGTTCTTCCGCGACTGGCTGGAAGCCTGGGAGGACGTACAGGTGGAGTGGGAGCTCCACGCGGTCGACGAGGAGCGGGTCCTGGCGGTGACGACGCAACGAGCCCGCGGGCGCGGGAGCGGCGTGCCGGTGGAGCTGCGGTTCGCGCAACTCTGGACCGTGCGCGACGGGCGGAGCGTGCGAATGGTCCTCTTCGCGGACGTGGACAAGGCGTTCGCCGCCGCGGGTCTCAGGCCGTGAGGGTCGTGGCGGGTGAGTTCCGCGGCCGCCGGCTCGCGGCACCGCGTGGCGCCCGCACGCGTCCCACCGCCGATCGCGTGCGCGAGGCGCTCTTCTCGATGCTGGGGGACGTGTCGGGCGCGCGCGTGCTCGACCTCTACGCGGGCTCGGGCGCGCTCGGCATAGAGGCGCTCTCGCGCGGCGCGGAGTCGGCCGTGTTCGTCGAGCGGGACGCCCGCGCGGCGGCGGTGATCGAGCGCAACCTGGCGTCGCTCGGGCTCGATCAGCGCGTGGTCACCCAGGACGCGACACGTTTCCTCGCGCGCGCAGAGGGCATGTTCGACCTCGTGTTCTGCGACCCGCCATATGATTCCGCGTCCGGCCTGGCGGGCCCGCTCGCCGAGCACCTGCCGGCGCTGACCTCCGAAGGCGCCCGAATCGTGACCGAATCAGACAAGCGCACGCCGCTCGAACTGCCTTTCCCGCTCCTGAGGGAGCGGACCTACGGCGACACCCGGATCGCGATCCATGCCCGCTGAGCGCAACGGCGGCACGGCCGTCTGCCCGGGGTCGTACGACCCGATCACGTTCGGCCATCTCGACATCATCCGGCGCACCGCGGAGGTGTTCGACAACGTCATAGTTGGCGTTGTGAACATGCCGGTGCGCAAGCAGAAGACCGTCTTCAGCGCGGAGGAGCGCGTCGCCTTCATCGAGGCGGAGGTGGCGGAATACGGCAATGTGCAGGTAAAACCCTTTGATACGCTGCTCGTCGACTTCGCCCGCGAGCATGGGGCCAAGGCCATCGTCAAGGGGCTTCGGGCGATCTCGGACTTCGAGTACGAGTTCGAGATGAACCAGCTCAACCGGAAGATGGCGCCCGACATCGAGAGCATCTACATGATGTCCGCCCCGCAGTACAGCTTTCTGCGGTCGAGCGGCGTGAAGGAGCTGGCCATGTTCGGCGGCGACATCAGCGGCCTGGTACCGGACCGCGTGGCCGCACGATTGCAGGAAGAATTGAAGCGGTAACGAATCGAGGAACCGCCCATGGACGTCCTCGTCCTAATCGACAAGCTCGACGACACGATTCACAACGCCAAGCCCGTCCCCCTGACGGATCAGGTGCGCGTGGACAAGGAGGAGGTCTACGACATCCTCGACCAGATGCGCGCGACGATCCCCGAGGAGATCAAGCAGGCGCGCTGGATCGTCAAGGAGCGCCAGGAGATGCTCGCCGAGGCCAAGCGCGAGGCGGAGCGGATCATCAAGGAAGCACGCGACGAGCAGCTCCGGCTGATCTCCGAGGAGGAGGTCGTGAAGCAGGCGGAGCGGCAGGCCGAGGAGATCATCGAGGATGCCCGCGCCCGCGAGCGCGAGATCCGGCTCGGCGCCGAGGACTACGCGGACGACATCCTCAACACGCTCGAGGTCAACCTCACGAAGTTCATCGCCGCGGTGCAGCGCGGCCGCGACCGGCTCCAGGGCCGCGAGCACGAAGAGGCCGAGGTCGGCTAGGGCACTCCTGTCGGGGAGCTCACGATCCCCGACTTCATCACGGCGCTGCCGCTGACGAGCTCGCCCGGCTCGGCGTCGGCGAACTCCGCCCGCTCGAGGGCGAACTCGCTCTCGCCGAGCAGGTCGTAGCTCTCCCGGTCGAAGATGAGGACGCTGCGCGTGCCGCCAGAGTCGATCGCCACGCCCGTGCCGACCCGCCCGGCGACGTCGCGGAGGCGCTCGATCCGCTCGATGCCGGGGATGTGCGCCGCGGCGCGGAGCAGCGCGGCGCGCAGGTTGCCGGGAATCGGCGTGTCGCGGAGGAGGTCTCCCACGATCACGAACGTCTCCTGCTCGACCGACTGTCCGCAGTCGCAGGCGTCGGCCACCTCGCGCAGCCGGTCGTGCAGCGCGCCGGGGCGCCGCGGAAGGGCCAGCAGCTCGGCGTAGGAGACCTGCTTGCTGCCGTCGTAGAACGGCCTCCTGGCCGCCTCGGAGCCCGGCTCGGGCCGGTGCCGGAACATGCGGCCCGGGTCGTCGTGGGTGAAGAGATCGGGCCTTCCGGCCGCCACCCAACGGGCCCGGTCGCGCGGCCCGACGAAGCGCACCGGTCCGGCGCTGCGGCTGCGAAAGCCGCGGTATCCGTCGATCGCGATCCAGTCCTCGCGGATCTCGGGCGCGTTGTAGCCGATCGGCTGCCCGTCGAGCTCGGTGGTGGTCAGCCAGCTGGCGCGGGTCCGGACGTACCAGAACTCGCCATGGCGAAGCGGCTGTGCGGGCGCGGTCTGGGCGGCCGCCGCGCGCTTCAGGACCTGCGCAGCGCTCGCCGGCGCCGGGCTGCCGAGCCGGCCTGCGTCGTCGGCGGGCAGCACCAGCGCGACGGCCGTGCCGGCCGCCGCGAGGGCGGCGGCGAGGGCGACCGCGCGCGGCCCCGGCCGGCGGCTGCGCCGGGGCGGCGGCCGCCAGGCGCGGCGGGCGCGGCCGGTCGCCGCCGGCGTGGGCTCCGCGACGTCGGCGCGGAAGCTGCGGATCAGGTCGAGCTCGTTCATTCGGCGTCACCTCTGCTTGGCTCCAGCTCGCCGGCCGCGGCCAGCGACCGGCGCACGCGCCCGCGGGCGCGGTGGAGCCGGGACTTGACGGTTCCTGGCGCGATCTGCAGCGCCGTCGCGATCTCGGGGTAGGCGAGCTCCTCCCAGGCGTAGAGGAGCAGCACGTCGCGCTCCTCGCGCGGGAGCGCCGCGAGCGCGGCGGCGAGCGCGGGCCCGGCGGCCCGCGAGTCCGCCCGGCCGGCGGCGCCCTCGTCCGCCGCCGGGGCCGACGGGTCGCGGCCCGTGCGGGCGTAGGCGCGCAGCTCGCGCTCCTCGCGGCGCCAGTGGTGTCGAGCCAGGTGGGTGGCGATGCCGAGCAACCAGGGCCGGGCGTCGGGATGCGAGCGGTCGTAGCGGCGCCGCTTGGCGAACGCGACCGCGAACACCTCGGCCGCCAGCTCGTCGGCGAGGTCGGTGCCGAGCCGCCGCGCGAGGTAGCGGTGCACACCCCTGTAGTGGCGCTCGAAGATCCCCGCGAACGCCTCGGGGTCCGAGAGCGACGCCGCCATGGCCGCGGCGTCCGACTCGGGCGGCGCGGCCGGCCGCGGGTGCGAGGAGATCACACCCGTTCTATCCCGCAGGGCCGCAAGCGGTTCGCGGTTCGGCGCCGCCACCGGCCAAGGGTAGGCTTGCGGCCGTCGTGGCCGCCACCGGCAGGTGCCTATGCGGGGCCGTCCGCTTCGAGGTGGACGAGCCGCTGCGCGACGTGGTGGTGTGCCACTGCGGCGAGTGCCGGCGCTGGGCCGGGCACTACTGGGCCGCCTCGGCCGCGGGCCGCGGCGCCGTGCGGATCAGCGACGGCGGCGCGCTGCGCTGGATCGACAGCCCGGAGAGCGTCACCCACGCCCGGCGCGGCTTCTGCGCCGAGTGCGGATCGAGCCTCTTCTGGGACGCCCCCGATCGCGACACCATCAGCTTCAGCGCCGGCGCGCTCGACCAGCCCACCGGGCTGCGCACCCAGAAGCACATCTACACCGAGTTCGCCGGGGACTACTACGAGCTCTAGATTCACGCCCATGCCCCGCTACCTCCACACCTGCTACCGCATCGGCGACATCGACCGCTCCGTCTCGTTCTACGAGAAGCTCGGGTTCGAGGAGGCGCGGCGCTCGCCGATCGGCGACGAGGCAATCAACGTCTTCATGGCCCTGCCCGGCGAGGACCCTGTGCTCGAGCTGACCTACAACCACGGCGTCGACTCCTACGAGCTCGGCACCGGCTACAACCACATCGCACTCGCCGTGGAGGACCTCGACGGCACGCTCGAGGCGCTCGCGGGCGACGGCATCGAGCCCGAGAAGCCGCCCTACCGGCCGGGCGGCCGCACGGAGGGGCCGATGATCGCCTTCGTGCGCGACCCGGACGGCTATCGGGTCGAGCTGATCGGCCGCGCTTGATGAGAACGATCTAACGCTCGGCTCAGGGTCGCCTCATGGCGGCGGGGCATCTTCCCGGTCGTAAGGCACACGACCCCACCGGAGGTAGATGACATGGCTTTCAAGGCCACCTTCCCCGCGGCTCAGGCCAATGCGGCCGGCAACACGAACAGCGGACGGCGCCGGCGCCGCCGCCGTCGCCGTCGGCGCCGGAGCAACACCTAGCCACGGCCCGGCAGGCAGGGGACGGCCCCGCCTCGCGGGGCCGTCCCCCTGTCCGGAGCGCCTCGCTTACCAACCTTTTCCAGCTTCCTGTGACCGCCCTAACGCAGACCTCGCCATTGCCTGAAGCGCGCGCGGCATCCTGGCTGGAGACGACGCAAGCAGGCAAACCAGGAGGTGCGAGATGGCATTCAGGGCGACTCATCCAGCGGCGCGGGCCGGCGCCGCAAGCACGAGGACGAGGACCCGCAGCGGGCGCAGGCGCGGCCGCCGCGGGCGTCGCCGTCGCGGGGGGACCCGGACCCGCACGCGGACCGGTTCCTGACGCTGAGCTGAAGGAGACGATCCCGGGACGGCCCCGCCTCGCGGGGCTGTCTCGCGTGTCCACATGAGACGGCTGCGCGAACGCATTCGGGCGCTGCTCGTCCCTTCGGGCGAGGGCGCCCTCGTGGCCGAGGCCCCGCCGGTCCCGGTGCGCGAGATCTTCCGCCGCTTCTGGCCGGACGCCCGGCCGTACCGGAGGTGGATCCCCCTCGGCCTGCTTCTGATCGCCCTCGGCGCGCTGATCGCGACGGCCGAGATCTGGATGTTCAAGCTGGTCGTCGACGAGGTGCTCGTGCCCCGCGACCTCGAGCCGCTGGTCCGGATCGTCGCGCTCTACATCAGCCTCACGATCCTCGACGGCCTCGTCTCGTTCGGCGACGACTACCTCGCCACGTGGCTGGGGGAGCGCTTCCTCCAGCGCATGCGGCGCCGCCTCTTCTCGCACGTGCAGAGGCTGTCGCTCGACGTGCTCGACCGGCGCCGCCTCGGCGACGTGATCGCGCGCCTCACCGGCGACGTGCAGGCCATCGAGAGCTTCGTGCTGTCGGGCGTGGCCGACGGCCTCTCGGCGCTGCTGCGCATCGTCTTCTTCACGGGCGCGCTGATCTACCTCGACTGGCGCCTCGCGGCCGTGGCCCTCGTGGTGACGCCGATCTTCCTGTGGGTGGCGCGCCGCTTCTCGCGGCTCGTCAAGCACGCGTCGCGAGAGAAGCGGCGCCGGGCGGGCTCGCTCAGCGCCGTGGCCGAGGAGAGCCTGGCGAACCTGATGCTCGTGCAGGCCTCGAACCGGGAGCGGGCGGAGCTCGAGCGCTTCGAGCGCGAGAACGAGGGGATCATCGAGGCCGAGCTCGCCTCGTCGCGCATCCGCGGGCTGTTCGCGCCGCTCGTGGACATGATCGAGCTGCTCGGGGTGATGCTGATCCTTCTGCTCGGCACGCTGGCCGTCACGAGCGGCGACCTCACGATCGGCGGGCTGCTCGTCTTCGTCACCTATCTGACCCAGCTTTACGGGCCGGTGCGGGACCTGAGCTCGCTCTCGAACACGATCTTCAAGGCCGCCGCCGGCGCCGAGCGGGTGATCGAGCTGCTCGACGAGAAGCCGCGGATCGTCGACCGGCCCGGCGCTCGCCGGCTCGAGCGGGTCGCCGGCGTGGTCGAGCTCGAAGGCGTGAGCTTCACCTATCCGGGCGCCGCGCGGCCCGCGCTGCGCGACGTGTCGCTCCGCGCCAAGCCCGGGACGACGGTCGCGCTCGTGGGCGCCTCCGGCTCGGGCAAGAGCACGCTGGCCAAGCTGCTGCTCCGCTTCTACGACCCCGGCGCGGGCGCGGTGCGGCTCGACGGCCACGACCTGCGCGACGTGGAGCTGGCGTCGCTGCGGGCGGGGGTGGCGATCCTGCTCCAGGAGACGCCCGTGCTCCACGGCAGCGTGCGCGACAACATCGCGTTCGCCCGTCCGGACGCCCCCGACGAGGAGATCCGCGCCGCGGCAGCGGCGGCGGGCGCCGCCGGGTTCGTCGAGGCGCTGCCGGACGGCTACGACACCGACCTGGGCGAGCGCGGCAGGCTGCTGTCGGGCGGCCAGCGCCAGCGCATCGCGATCGCCCGGGCCCTGCTGGCCGACGCGCCCGTGCTGGTGCTCGACGAGCCCACCACCGGCCTCGACGCGGAGAGCCGGGCCGCGCTCGTGCAGCCGCTCCGGCGCCTGATGCGCGACCGTACGACCATCGTGATCTCGCACGACCTGCTGACCGTGCGCGACGCCGACGAGATCCTCGTGCTGGAAGAGGGCCGGATCGCAGAGCGCGGGAGTCACGCCCAGCTGGTCGCGGCGGGCGGGCGCTACGCGCGGATGTGGGCCCTGCACGACGCGGCCGAGCCGCTTGCGGCGTGAACATCCCCGGCTACGAGACGATCGAGCTGCTGCGTCGCGGCCGCGACCTCGACGTGTACGACGCGTGGAGCGAGGAGCGCGCTTGCCGCGTCGTGATCAAGTGCGTGCGGCCCGACCGCCCGCGTGCCGGTCAACGTCTACTCGAGGAGGGACGGTTGCTATGCAAGCTCACGCACCCGCACATCGTGCGGGCGTACGAGGTGATCGAGGAGCCGGTCCCGATGGTCGTGATGGAGACGCTCGCGGGCGAGACGCTCGGTCACATGATCGAGGTGCGCGAGGTGGAGTTATCGGCGCCCGAGCTGGCCCAGCTCGGCCTCCACCTCGCCTCCGCCGTGCGCTACCTGCACCACCATGGCGTGCTCCACCTCGATCTCAAGCCCTCGAACGTCATCGCGGAGTGCGGTCGCGCAAAGCTGATCGACCTGAGCGTCGCGCGCCCGCCGGGGCCCGCCCACGCGGGGATCGGGACCCACTACTACCTCTCGCCCGAGCAGGCCCGGGGCGGCGACCTCGGTCCACCAGCCGATGTGTGGGGAATCGGCGTCGTGCTGTTCGAGGCTGCCACCGGCGAGCCCGCCTTTGACGATCCCGAGGCACCCGAGGACGAGTCCGTCAGCGAGACGCTCGACGAGTCCGACTACCCACAGCTCGCGGCGCCGGCGCGCCGGATCGACGAGGTGCGGCCGCTGCCGTCCGAGCTCGCGGAGCTGGTGGCCGCCTGCCTCGAGCCGGAGCCGGAGCGGCGGCCGGGCGTGGACGAGCTGATGCGTCGGCTGGAGCCGCTCGGAGGGGATCGGTGAGCGCTAACCTCGAACCGTGGGCGGGCGTACCGACATCTTCGACATCGGCAGGCTCGGCCTGTCGTCCGGCGAGGGCCGCCGCCTCGGCCTCGAGGTGCCTGTCGACGGCTTCGACTTCGCCGGCCAGCGCTACACCGTGCCCGGCGGTGCGGTGAGCGCCACGCTCGACGTCTCGCACACCACCACGGGGTACGCGCTGCGGCTCCGCTTCGATACCGCGCTCGAGGGGCCCTGCATGCGCTGCCTCGAGGACGCCGGCCACGAGATCGGCGTTGACGCGCGCGAGATCGACCAGCCCGGCGGCGGCGAGGAGCTCGAGTCGCCCTACCTCGAGGAGGAGCAGCTCGACGTGCGCGCCTGGGCCCGCGACGCGCTCGCGCTGGCCCTGCCGGCCCAGATCGTCTGCCGTGAGGACTGCCTCGGCCTCTGCTCGGTGTGCGGCGAGAACCTGAACCGGGCCGGCCCGGAGCACGCGCACGAGCGCGAGCCCGACCCGCGCTGGGCCGCCCTGCGCGAGCTCAAGCTGGAATAGCGGCAGCCTCCGGCGCGAGCGGCGCCCGTCCCCGGATGAGGTCCGAGGCCCGCTCCGCCAGTGCGATCGTCGGGGCGTTCGTGTTGCCGCGCGGCACGCTCGGCATCACCGAGGCGTCCACCACCCGGAGCCCCTCCACGCCGAGCACGCGCAGCTCGCGGTCCACGACGGCGTCGATCGCGCAGGTGCCGACGGGGTGGTAGAGCGTCTGCATGTGCGCGCGGGTCTTGTCGAGGATGTCTTCGTCGGACAGCGAGGTGGGTCCCATCAGCACCTCCGGCGAGTAGCCCGCCAGCGGCTCAGTGGCGCAGATCTCCATCGCCATCCGCACCCCCGCGACCAGCGACGCGACGTCGTCCGGATGCTCCAGGTAGTTGTGGACGATCAGGGGCTTTGCCGTCGGGTCGGGTGAGCCGAGCGCCACGTACCCGCGGCTCTTCGGCTTGAGCACGCACGCGCCCACCGAGAACCCGTGGCCGTCGCCGGGCACGAGGCCCTCCGACTGGAACCGCGCGGGAGCGAAGTGGAACTGGATGTCCGGCGCCCGCAGGTCGTCGCGCGTGCGCACGAAGCCGCCCACCTCCGCGACGTTGGAGGTCAGGGGGCCGCGGCCCTCGCGCTCGAACAGCGCCAGGTTCTCCTCGTTCAGGGCGCCGAACAACGAGATCTCGTCGGCGATGCCGTAGATGGCGCCGGCGTTCGGATGGTCGTGCAGGTTGAGGCCGACGGCGGGCAGCTCCGCCACCACCTCGATCTGCAGCTGCTCGAGCTCCGCCGGCCGTCCGAGGCCCGACAGCATCAGGAGCTGCGGCGAGTTGTAGGCCCCGCACGAGACGATCACCTCGCGCTCGGCACGGAACTCGAGCGGCTCGCTGAGCCGGGCCCCGAGCACACCCACGGCTCGCTCGCCCTCGAACAGGATCGACAGCGCGTGCACGTGGGTCTCCACGGTCAGGTTCGCGCGGTCCATCACCGGGTGGAGGTAGGCCACGGCGGCGCTGGCGCGCGCGCCGCCGCGCTGGGTCAGCTGGTAGTGGCCGACGCCGTCCTGGGCGGGGCCGTTGAAGTCGTCGTTGGCGGGGTGGCCGCAGGCGAGGGCGGCGTCCACGAAGCCCTGCGCCAGCGGGTTGCGCGAGCGGCCCTCCGAGACGGGCAGCGGGCCGCCGGCGCCGTGCAGCTCCGACTCGCCGCGCTCGTTGTCCTCTGCGCGCTTGAAGTAGGGGAGCATCTCGGCCCAGGTCCAGCCCGGGCCCCACTCGTCGTAGTCGAGCGGGTTGCCGCGGATGTAGATCATCGAGTTGATCGAGGACGACCCGCCCAGCACCTTCCCCCGCGGGAGGTAGATGCGGCGGTCGTTCGCGAACGGCTCGTAGATCGTCGAGTGGTCCCAGTCCTGGGCCGTCCGGTAGAGCGCGGAGAAGGCCGCGGGGAGATGGACGAGGTCGTTCGTGTCGGGCCCGCCCGCCTCCAGGAGCAGCACGCTCACGTCCGGGTCCTCGCTCAGACGGTTTGCCAGGACGCACCCGGCCGAGCCGGCGCCCACGATCACGTAGTCGTACATGGGCGGACCCTAACCCGGATCTGGCCGCTGTGGCTATCCTTCACGGCCGCCATGGCCGTCCCCAAGCAGAGACAGTCGCATTCGCGGACGCACAAGCGCCGCTCCCAGCACAAGGTCACCACGCCGAGCCTGCGCTACTGCCCGCGCTGCCACGAGCCCCGCCTGCCGCACCGGGTCTGCCCGAGCTGCGGCACCTACGCGGGCCGTGAGGTCGTCGTGCGCCAGCCGGACCTCGACGACGACGAGTAGGTTGAAGCCGATGATCGCGGTCGACGCGAACGGCGCCGACCATGGGCCGGCCGCCGTCGCGGAGGGTGTGCGGCGCTCCGGTGTGCCCGTGCTGCTGTTCGGCCCTGAGGCGGAGCTGGGGGACGCGGGCCCGCACGCGCGCATCGTCGACGCGCCCGAGGCGATCAAGGGCGGCGACGAGCCCGTGGCGGCGGTCCGCTCGCGCCGGGACGCGTCGATCGTGCGCGCCGCCCACGCGGTCGCCGGCGGCGAGGCAGACGCGCTCGTGAGCGCCGGCTCGACTGGCCCCACGCTCGCCGCGGGGACGCTCGCCATCAAGCGCATCCGGGGCGTCTTCCGGCCCGCGCTGGCAGTCCTGCTCCCGCTCCCGCACGGGGACGTGCTGCTGCTCGACGCGGGGGCCAGCGTGGAGGTCCGCCCGGAGCACCTCGTGCAGTTCGCCTACATGGGCGCGGGCTTCATGTCAGCGGTGCACGGGGTGGAGCGCCCGCGCGTGGGCCTGCTGAGCGTGGGAGAGGAGTCGGGCAAGGGCACCCCGGACGTGCTGGCAGCCCATGCGCGGCTGGCGGGCGGCGAGCTCAACTTCGTCGGGAACGTGGAGGGCTTCGACCTGCCCACCTCGGGAGCGGACGTGATCGTGACCGACGGATTCACCGGGAACGTGGCGCTGAAGGTCCTGGAGGCCACCGCCAAGACCATCACCGGCGCCGTGCGCGAGACGCTCCGCTCGGGAGCGGTCTCGACCCTCGGCGGGCTGCTCGCCCGGGGCAAGCTCGGCGGGCTGCGCGAGCAGCTCGACCCCGAGCGGGCCGGCGGGGCCATCCTGCTGGGCCTCAGGAAGCCCGTGGTGGTGGCGCACGGCAGCTTCGGGCCGCGGGGCATCGAGAGCGCCGTCCGGCTGGCGCAGAGGGCCGTCGACGAGGACATGGTCGCGCGCACCACGGCCGAGCTGGAGGCCGCCGGGGCGCTGCGGTCCGCACCCGCTGCTACGGTCGCGCAGCCGTGACCCGAGAGGAGGTCCTACAGCGCATCCGCGAGCACCTGGCCGCCGAGCTCGAGGTGGAGCCCGACCGCATCGGGAACGACACCCGCTTCAAGGAGGACCTCGAGGCGGACTCGCTCGACCTCGTGGAGCTCGTGGTGGAGCTCGAGGACAGCTACGGCATCCGCATCCCCGACGAGGAGGCGGCCAAGATCCTGACGGTCGGGCAGGCCGCCGACTTCGTCGCAACGCATGCCGCGGAGATCGAGCACTGAGTCGCTCGAGGAGCTGCTCGGCGAGCTGCCCGACGACCTGCGCCGACAGGCGTTCACGCACGCCTCGTGGGTCGAGCACCGCTCCGAGTCCTACGAGCGGCTCGCGTTCCTGGGGGACGTGGTCCTGAGCCTGGCCGTCTCGACCCATCTGTTCCCGCGCTTCGAGCGGCACGGCGCGGGACGGCTCACCAAGGTGCGCGCCCAGGCGGTCAGCGGGCCGTCCTGCGCCCGCGTGGCGCTCGGGCTCGGCGTGCCGGACGAGCTGCGCGCCGCCGCCCCCGAGGGCACCGGGCGGAGCGCCGACATGCTGGTGGGCTCCGAGCGCGTGCTCGCCTCCGTCTGCGAGGCGATCATCGGTGCCGCCTACCTGGCCTTCGGCTTCGAGCGCACCCGCGACGCCACCGTGGAGTCCTTCCGGGCCGAGATCGAGGACGCGCTGGAGCACCCGGTGGACTACAAGTCGGTGCTGCAGGAGCGGCTGGCGCGCCGCTCGGAGCTCGTCACCTACCGCACGGTCTCCGAGGAGGGCCCGGCGCACGACAGGAGCTTCATCGCCGTGGCCGAGGTGGCCGGGCAGGAGCTCGGCCGCGGTGAGGGAAAGACGAAGAAGGGCGCGGAGCAGGAAGCCGCGCTGCAAGCGCTGGACGCGCTGGAAGAGGCCGCGTCGTAATGCACCTGCGATCCATCTCCATGAAGGGCTTCAAGTCCTTCCCGCACCGGACCAAGCTGGAGTTCGGCACCGGCGTGTCCGTGGTGGTGGGGCCAAACGGCTCCGGCAAGTCGAACATCACCGACGCCGTCCTGTGGGCGCTCGGCGAGCAGTCGCCGCTCGCGGTGCGGGGGCAGGTGATGAAGGACGTGATCTTCGCCGGCGGCCACGGCGTGCAGGGCTCGAGCGCGGCCGAGGTGGAGGTGGTGATCGACAACTCCGACGGCCGCCTCGACACCTCGTTCTCGGAGATCTCGATCGTGCGGCGGCTCGGGCGCGACGGGGAGGGCGAGTACCGCCTGAACGGGGCCCGCTGCCGCCTGGTTGACGTGATCGAGGTGCTGTCCGACTCCGGGCTCGGAAAGGAGATGCACTCGGTCGTCTCCCAGGGCAAGGTCGAGCAGATCGTCCTGTCGCGGCCGCGCGACCGCCGCCTCCTGATCGAGGAGGCGGCCGGGCTCGGCAAGCACCGCAAGCGCCGCCGCCGCGCCCAGCTGAAGCTGGAGCGCACGGAGGAGAACCTGGGACGCGCGCTGGACGTGGAGCGCGAGGCGCGCTCGCGCCTGCGCCCGCTGAAGCGCCAGGCGGAGGCCGCCGAGCTGCACGAGCGGCTCGAGCGGCAGACCAACGAGGCCCGCTACGAGCTGGCGCGCGACGACGCCCGCTCGGCACGCGCGGCGCTCCTGGCCGCCGAGGAGCGCGCCCGGGAGGCCCGTGCGGAGCGCGACGAGGCGGAGCGGCTGCTGGCCGAGGTGGCGCGCCGGCGCGAGGAGGCCGAGGAGGCGTTCGCCGCCCAGAGCCGCGACCGCGAGCGGATCCAGAGCAGGCTGTTCGCGGCCCGCTCGGCGGCCGACCGGATCGCGATGCGCCTGGAGCGCGTCCGCGAGCAGGCCCGGGCGGCGGCCGAACGCCGCGAGCGCCGCCTGCGCCAGCTGGAGGTCTTGGAGGAGGCGGCGGCCCGCGACGCCGCGGCGGAAGCCGACCCGCTGCCGGACGCGAAGCTGCCCCGCCCGCCGGAGGAGGAGGCCGCGGCCCCCGACTCGCCGACTGTCGACTTTGCCGGCCCCACGCCGACGAACTCGACGCTCGGTGCGGATGGAGGGGCATCCGCGGCGTGGGAGGCGCTTTCGCCGGCCGACCGCATCCGCTCGATCGAGCGCGAGATCAGGCGCCTCGAGACCGATCGCGAGGCCCGGCTGCGCGACGAGATCGACGCCCTCGAGGCCGAGCGCTCCCGGGCGCAGGCCGAGCGGGAGCGGCTCGAGGGGGTCGCCGCCGAGCTGCGCGCCGCGCTCGACGCGGCGGAGCGCGACGTCGAGGCCCGCCGCTCGGAGCGACGCGAGGCGGACCGCTCGGTCGAGGCCGCGAGGGCCGGTGCCGCCAAGGCCGGCGCCGAGCTCGCGGCGGCGAACCAGTTCCTCCGCACCGCGACCATCGCGCCCGACGGCTCGGGCACGCTCGCCCAGGCGCTCGGCGTCGAGGCGGGCTACGAGCTCGCGCTCGCCGCCGCGCTGGGCCAGCGCCTCGCGGCAGCCCTGGTCGACGACCTGCCCGCGGGCGAGCGCCTGCTGGACCGGACGGGCGACAAGGGCGGCACCGCCCTCCTGCGCGCCGCTCCAAACGAAGCGACTGTCGACTTTGTCGGCGAGGGACCGACAAACTCGACGCTCGGTGCGGAGGGGGGCGCCGGGGGCGACCCCCTCATCGCCCACGTCCGGCCCGAGCCCGCCGTCGCGGCGACGGCAGAACGGCTACTCCGCGGCGTCATCGTGGTCGACTCGCTCGAGGACCTGCCGAGCGACTTCGCGGGCCTCGCGGTCACGAAGACCGGCCGACGCCTCGACGGCGCCACGGGCGAGCTCTCCCAGGCCCCGGCGGGCGGGGCCGAGCGCGTCCTCGAGGAGCGGCGGCGCCGTGACGAGCTGATCGCGCTGTCCGAAGGCGCGGCGGGCGAGGAGGCCACCGCCTCCGCCGCGGCCGCGAGCGCCGCCGAGGCCGTCGCGACCGCCGACGCCGCCCGCGAGGAGGCCGAGGTGGCCCTGAGGCGGGCCGGCCGCGAGGTCGCGGAGGCGACGGAGGCCGTCGCCCGCACGGAGTGGGTGATCGCCCGCCGCCGCGAGGCGCCGGACGAGGGGCCCGGCGCGGTGCGCCGCGCCGAGCTCCACGCCGCGCTCCGCGCCGAGCGGCGCATGGCCGAGCGCATCGAGCGCGAGCGAGCCGAGCGTGCCGAAGCGCTCGCCCGGCTTCGCACCGGCATCGAGCGGGACGCGGCCACCGCCCGGGACGGCGACCGGGCAGCCGCCGCTCTCGAGGCCGCCGCCGGCGCGGTCGGAGCCCGCCGCGACGCCCTCGCGGACGAGCTCGAGCGCCACGTGGCGGGCGGCGAGCAGGCGGCCGCAGCCCTCCGCGCCTGCGCGCACGAGGAGGCCGGCCTCCAGGGCCGCCTCCGCGAGGCCGGCGAGGCCGTGACCACGGCCGAGGTCGCGGCGCAGCAGGTGCGCGACGCCGCCGCCGACGTCGAGCGGGAGCTCACGGCCATCGCGGGCAAGCTCGGCCTCGCCCCTGAGCCGGTGGCGGAGGCGCTGCCGGCGGAGCAGCGCGAGGCCCTGGCCGCCCGCGTCGAGCGCCTGCAGCGGCGGCGCGAGCAGCTCGGCCCCGTGAACCCGCTCGCGAAGCGCGAGTACGAGGAGGCGGTGGCGCACGTGGAGGAGCTCGAGGGGCAGCGGCGCGACCTCGAGTCGGCGCTGGCCGAGCTGGAGGGCCTCATCAAGGAGACCGACCGCCGCATCCGCGAGAGCTTCGAGCAGACCTTCGAGGCGGCCGCACGGAACTTCGAGGACGTCGTGCAGCACCTGTTCCCGGGCGGGCGCGGGCGCCTGCGGCTCGTGCACGCCGAGCAGGGGCCGCGGCCCGTGATCGCGGGCGAGGAGGCGCCGAACGCCCCCGAGCCCGACCCGGACGAGGAGGAGCAGCAGCGCGAGGCCGGCGTGGAGATCGAGGTGACCCCGCCGGGCAAGGCGACGAAGCGGCTGTCGCTGCTGTCGGGCGGCGAGAAGTCGCTGGTGGCGCTGGCGTTCATGTTCGCCGTCTTCCTGGCCCGGCCGTGCCCGTTCTACATCCTGGACGAGGTCGAGGCGGCGCTCGACGACATCAACATCGACCGCTTCCTCCAGCTGGTCAGGCGCTACTCGGACCGGACCCAGTTCATCGTCGTCACGCATCAGAAGCGGACGATGGATGCCGCCGACACGCTCTACGGCGTGAGCATGGGCGGCGACGGCATCTCACGCGTGGTCTCGCGCCGGCTCGAGGGGTCGGCGGGGATCGACGGCGTTGCGGCCGCGTAGTCTCCGCCGTCCGTGACCCGCACCTGGCAAGAGCTGTTCGTCCTGGGCGACGACGCCCCGCCGCCCCCGGTTGCGGCCGAGGAGGAGGAGCCGAAGCGGCGCGGCTTCTTCCGCCGCCTCCGGGAGAACATGTCGAAGACGCGCGAGGCGCTGGGCGCCGAGCTGCAGGCGACGGTGTTCCAGTCGCTCGACGACGAGGCCTTCGAGCACCTCGAGGAGACCCTGATCTACGCCGACGTGGGCGCGCCGACCACCGCGGCGATCGTCGAACGGCTCGAGCGCGAGGCCGAGTCGGGCGAGCTGGCCGGGGGAGAGGACCTGTCCCGGCGCCTCCAGGAGCTGCTCGCCGAGACCGCCCGCGTGAACGGCGACCAGATCGCGCTCACCGAGCAGCCGACCGTGATCCTGGTGGTGGGGGTCAACGGCAGCGGCAAGACCACCACGATCGGCAAGATCGCCTGGCACCTGCAGCGGGAGCTGGGCCGCTCCGTGCTGCTGGCCGCCGCCGACACGTTCCGGGCCGCCGCCGCCGAGCAGCTGACCCTGTGGGCCGAGCGCGCCGGCTGCGAGATCGTGCGCGGCGAGGCGGGCTCCGACCCGGGCGCGGTGGCGTTCGACGCGATCGAGGCCGCCAAGGCGCGCGGACACGACGTGGTGATCGTGGACACCGCCGGCCGCCTTCACACGCAGCAGCACCTGATGGACGAGCTGCGGAAGGTGCGCAAGGTGATCGCGGGCCAGGCGCCGGGGGCGCCGCACGAGACGCTCCTCACCATCGACGCCACGACCGGCCAGAACGGCCTGCGCCAGGCCCTGCTGTTCCGCGAGGCCGTCGACGTCACTGGCATCGCGCTGACCAAGCTCGACGGGACCGCGAAGGGCGGCATCGCGCTGGCCATCGCCCAGGAGCTGGGCGTGCCGGTCAAGCTGATCGGGATCGGCGAGGCGCTCGAGGACCTGCGGCCGTTCGACCCCGACGACTTCGCGCGGGCGATCCTCGAGCCATGACCGAGCGGGGCGACGGAACGCGGGTGGTGCGGGCGGGGCTGCCGGATGCGGAGCAGGGCGCGCCCTTCCTGCCCGGCCCGGCGTTCGCCGCTCCCTTCCATCTCGAGGGCGAGGTGGACAGCTCCCCCTGGAGCTACACGCGCTACGGCAACCCCACCTGGGGGCGCTACGAGGCGGCGCTGGGCGAGCTCGAGGGCGGCGAGGTGGTGCTGTTCGCGTCCGGCATGGCCGCGGCCGCCGCGCTCCTCCTGACGAGCCTCCGCCCCGGCTCCGCGGTGGCGATCGACCGCGACTGCTACCACGCCGTGCGCCACCTGGCCGGCACGCATTTGGAGCCGCGCGGGGTGGAGGTGCGCCTCGCGCACCACGCCGAGCTGCATGATGCGGTGAAGGGCGCGGAGCTGCTCTGGCTCGAGTCGCCGTCGAACCCGAAGCTCGACGTGTACGACATCGCCGCGCTGGCCGAGGCCGCCCGAACGGCGGGGGCGCTCACGGTCGTCGACAACACCACCGCCGGGCCGCTCCACCAGAAGGTGCTCGACCTCGGGGCCGACTTCGCGCTCACGAGCGCAACCAAGCACCTCTCGGGCCACGCCGACCTGATGCTCGGCTACGTGGCCACGCGTGACGGCGAGCGGGCCGCGGCCCTGCGCGAGTGGCGCCGCGTGGCCGGCTCGATCCCCGGCCCGTTCGAGACTTGGCTCGCCCACCGCTCGCTGCCGACCCTGGCGGTTCGCATGGAGCGGGCGAGCGCGAACGCCCTGGCGCTCGCCGAGCGGCTTGCGGCGAGGGACGACGTGACCGGCGTCCGATACCCGGGCCTGCCCGGCGACCCCGCGCACGAGGTGGCGCGCCGCCAGATGCGCGGCTTCGGAAGCGTGATCGCGTTCGACGTCGGCAGTCGCGAGCGCGCCGAGCGCTTCCTCGGCGCGGCAGAGCTCGTGACCGAGGCGACCAGCTTCGGCAGCGTGCACACCACCGCCGAGCGGCGGCTGCGCTGGGGCGGCGACGACGTGCCCGAGGGCTACATCCGCCTCTCCGCCGGCTGCGAGGACACCGCCGACCTGGTGGCCGACATGGAAAAGGCGCTGGACACGGGGTGAGCCGGCCGCTGCTCGTGACCGGCGCGAGCGGCTACCTGGGGCGGGAGCTGCTGCGCCGCCGGCCCGAGGCGGTCGGCGCATCCCGGAGCGAGGGGCTGCGGCTCGACGTGCGCGACGCCGCCGCCGTGCGGGCGGCGATCGAGCGGCTGCGGCCGGCCGCCGTGATCCACACCGCCTACCGCCAGGACGACCGGGCCACCACCTACGACGGCGCGGTCGCCGTCGCGACGGCCGCCGCCGCTGTCGGCGCGCGGCTGGTCCACCTCTCGAGCGACGTGATCTTCGACGGAGAGAAGGGCGCTCCCTACACGGAGGAGGACGAGCCCAACCCGGTGACGGCGTACGGGCGCGACAAGGCGGACGCCGAGCGGAGCGTGGCCGAGGCGCACCCCGGCGCGCTCGTCGTGCGCACCTCGCTCATCTACGGCGGCACCGAGCCCGGGCCCCAGGAGCAGCTGGCCGCCGACCCCGAGGCCGTCTTCTTCACCGACGAGGTGCGCTCACCGGTGCAGGTAGGCGACCTCGCGGACGCGCTGCTCGAGCTGGCGGCCGGCGAGCTCGCCGGCATCCTCCACGTGGCCGGCGCGGACGCGCTGAGCCGCTATGACTTCGCCCGCCTGCTCGCTCCGCAGCCCGAGCGCGTTCGTGGCGGCCTCCTCGCGGAGTCGGACGTGGTCAGGGCGGCCGACTGCACGCTCTCGAGCGCCCGCGCCGCGGCGCTGCTGCGCACCAGGCTGCGCGGGGCGCGCGAAGTGCTGGAACGGCGTCCGCCTACCCCGATCTCACGGCCCGGAGTGCCTCGGCCTCGGTCTGGAAGCTGAGAACCCGCTCCAGCTTCCCCCCACTCATGTGGAACGCGGCGTAGTACGGGGCCCGGATCTCGGCGCCGCTGCCCCCGCCTCGCGCATGGAGCGTTCCGACCACGAGCACCCCGTCGCCGACCTCGCGGAACTCCCGGGCGTCCAAGTGGAGGACCTCCCACACGTCGGCATCCCGGAAGTAGCCCGTGAGGCCGTCCCTGCCCCGGTAGACGGTCGGCTCGACGGTGCCCGTCCAGGTGGTCCACTCGAAATCGTCGGTCATCAGCTCCGCCAGCGCGGGGACGTCCCGGCGGTTGTACGCGGCGACCGCGTTCCTCGCGAGCATCACGTTCTCCTGCGACATCGCCACCGCAAGTATCCGCCGCTCGAGCGGCCGGCGCTTCCCCGGCTTCCTGCCGCCCTTGTCCCTAGCATCCCGTGCGAATGGACGAGTGGGTCCTCTGGATGCTGGCCGCGGGGGTGCTTGCCGTGGGGGAGATATTCACCCTCGGCTTCTTCCTCGGGCCCGTGGCGATTGCCGCTGTGACGGCCGCGATCGTCGCCCTCGCGGGCGGCGGAGTGGCGCTCCAGTGGATCGTCTTCATCGCCGTGTCGGCCGCCTCGCTGGCCGTGCTGCGCCCGATCGCCCGCCGCCATCTGCGCACGCCGATGCAGCTCCGCACCGGCACCGCGGCGCTGATCGGCTGCCCGGCGGAGGTGCTGGAGCGCGTGGACGGCCGCGGCGGCCAGGTCAAGATCAGGGGAGAGATCTGGAGTGCCCGCTCGTTCGACGAGGACCAGACCTTCGAGCCGGGCGCGCGGGTCGAGGTTCTGAAGATCGAGGGCGCCACGGCGCTGGTAGCGGAATAGGGAGGACGGATTTGGCCACGCTCATCGTGCTCATCGTCGTAGCGGCCGTCGTGCTCATCACGCTGGCGCAGGGGATCCGGATCGTCCCGCAGGCCCGCGCCGGGATCGTCGAGCGGCTCGGCCGCTACCAGCGCACGCTCGACGCCGGGCTGGCCCTGATCGTCCCGTACGTGGACCGCGTAAAGCCGCTGATCGACCTGCGCGAGCAGGTGGTGTCGTTCCCGCCGCAGCCCGTGATCACCGAGGACAACCTCGTCATCAACATCGACACGGTCATCTACTTCCAGGTGACCGACCCGAAGTCCGCCACATACGAGATCGCCGACTACATCTCGGCGATCGAGCAGCTCGTCACCACCACGCTCCGCAACGTGATCGGCGGCATGACGCTCGAGGACACGCTCACGTCGCGCGACAAGATCAGCGCCGCGCTCCGCCACGTGCTCGACGAGGCCACCGGAAGGTGGGGCATCCGCGTCAACCGCGTGGAGCTGAAGGCCGTGGACCCGCCCGCCTCTATCCAGGAGGCGATGGAGAAGCAGATGCGCGCCGAGCGCGACCGGCGCGCCGCGATCCTGACCGCGGAGGGTGTCAAGCAGTCCCAGATCCTCACCGCCGAGGGCGAGAAGCAGAGCGCCATCCTGCGCGCCGAGGGACAGCGCGAGGCGCAGATCCTCGAGGCCGAGGGCGAGGCGAAGGCGATCGAGACGGTCTTCGAGGCGATCCACCGCGGCGACGCCGACCCCAAGCTGCTCGCCTACCAGTACCTCCAGACGCTGCCCCAGATCGCCGACGGCGAGGCCAGCAAGGTCTGGATCATCCCCAGCGAGATCACGCAGGCGCTGTCGAACATCGGGGCGGTCATCCCGAAGGCGACGCCGGAGCGCCCGGAGCCGCCGCCGGAGGATCGAGGTCCACGCGAACCGTGACGTGCTCGGTCCCCATCGCCCGCACCATGGCCGAGCCCAGCTTGTTCGGCAGCCGCCGCTGACGCTCGCGCCAGTCGTCGTCCGCGAGCACACGGGCGGTGCCGGTGCGCCAACGGAGCCCCGCCCGCACGCGCACGCGCGGGTGGGCCTCGATGTTGCGCACGTAGGCGGCGCGGCGGCCGTGCTCGGCCACGATCCAGAGCGTGTCGCCCTCGAGCAGGCGGGTCACCGGCACGCGGCGGAGCTCACCGCTGCGCCTCCCCGTCGTCTCGAGGATGACCACGCCGGGCGTGGGGAGGCCGGCGCGCGCCGCCGCGTTCACCAGCGGGTTGAGCAGCCTGGCTGTGACCAAGGTCGATGCCCGGCGTTTGTCCACCTGCTCTAGCCTCTCACCAGACGATGTTCGACGCCCTCTCCGACCGCCTCCAGGCAGCCCTCGGCGACGTCCGCTCGCGCGGCAAGCTGACCGAGGACGACATCAACAAGGCCATGCGCCAGGTGCGCCTCGCGCTGCTCGAGGCGGACGTGAACTTCAAGGTCGTCAAGCAGTTCACCGCCGCGGTGAAGGAGCGGGCGCTCGGGCAGGACGTGCTGGAGTCGCTGAACCCGGGCCAGCAGGTGGTGAAGATCGTCTCCGAGGAGCTGACCCAGCTGATGGGCGGCGCCGGGCGCGACCTCGCCCTGGCCCGGCCCGGCCCGACGGTGATCCTGATGGCCGGGCTCCAGGGCTCGGGCAAGACCACCGCCTGCGCCAAGCTCGCCCGCCACCTGCGCGAGGAGCACAGGATGGACGTGGCGGTGGCGGCGTGCGACGTCTACCGGCCGGCGGCGGTGGACCAGCTCGTGAAGGTCGGTGGCCAGGCAGGCGCCCACGTCTACGAGCAGGGCACCGGTCGCAACCCGGTGGACATCGCCGAGTGGGCGCTCGACCAGGCCAAGCACGACCGGCGCGACGCGCTGATCATCGACACGAGCGGCCGCCTACACATCGACGAGGAGCTCATGAGGGAGCTCGCGGAGATCAAGAAGCGGACCAAGCCGCACAACGTGCTGCTCGTGGTCGACGCCATGACCGGCCAGGACGCCACCGCCGTGGCCGAGCAGTTCGCCGAGACGGCCAACTTCGACGGCGTCGTCCTGTCCAAGCTCGACGGCGACGCCCGCGGCGGCGCGGCGCTGTCGGTCAAGGCCGTGACCGGGAAGCCGATCCTGTACGCCTCGACCGGCGAGAAGCTGGGCGACTTCGAGCGCTTCCACCCGGACCGGATGGCGCAGCGCATCCTCGGGATGGGCGACGTGATGACGCTCGTCGAGAAGGCCGAGCGCCAGATGGACGAGCGCCAGGCGCAGGACCTCGAGCGGAAGATCCGCAAGGAGCAGTTCACGCTCGACGACTTCCTCGAGCAGATGAAGCAGGTACGCCGCATGGGGCCGCTCGGCAACCTGCTCAAGATGATGCCGGGAGTGGGTTCCCAGATCGGCAACCTCAACGTGGACGAGAAGGAGCTAGACCGGGTCGAGGCGATCATCCTGTCGATGACCCCCGAGGAGCGGGCCAACCCGAAGATCATCGACGGGTCGCGGCGCCGCCGGATCGCGCGCGGGTCCGGGACCACCGTGCAGGCGGTCTCCCAGCTCGTGAAGCAGTTCAGCCAGATGAAGAAGCTGATGAAGCAGGTGGCCAGCGGAAAGATGCCGTCGCTGCAGCAGCTGGCCGGCGGTCGCTAACCTCTCCTGCTTCCTATGTCCGTACGAGTCCGGCTCACGCGAGTGGGCAGCAAGAAGAACCCGATCTGGCGCGTTGTCGTGGCCGACCAGCGCTCGCCGCGCGACGGCCGCTTCATCGAGACGATCGGGCAGTACAACCCGCAGACCGAGCCCTCGACGATCGTCATCGACGAGGAGCGGCTGCAGCACTGGCTCGACCGCGGCGCCCAGCCGACGGGCACGGTCAAGCAGCTCATGAAGGCGCGCGCCAAGAGCGGCGCCTCCTCGGGGTAGTGGAGGACCTCCTCGAATACCTCGCCCGGTCGCTCGTCGACAGGCCGGACGAGGTCAGGGTCGAGGGGTTCGACGAGGACGACGGCACGATCGTCCTCGAGCTGCACGTGGCCGACGACGAGGCCGGGAAGGTGATCGGCCGCGGCGGGCGGACCGTCGCGGCCCTGCGGACGGTCATGAAGGCGGCGGCGGCGCGCGACGGCAACCGCGTGCTGGTCGACGTCGTCGATTGACGCTCGTGACCGCCGGCCGTGTCGGGAAGCCGCACGGCCGGGACGGGAGCTTCTACGTGGACGGGGCGAGCCACGCACTCACCCCTGACACCACTCTCCTCCTCCGGGACTCCCCGCACACCGTCACCCGCAGAGCCGGAACGGACCAGCGCCCGCTGATCCAGCTCTCCGAAGTTTCGGATCCCGGCGCCTATCGCGGCGAGCTCCTCCTGGTCGAGGATCAGCTCGGCGACGAGGAGTGGCTCGCGTCGGACCTCCTCGGTTGCTCGGTGCCCGGGCGCGGCCGCGTCGCGCGGGTTCTTGACGGCCCGTCCTGCTCCGTTCTCGAGCTTTCCGACGGCACGCTCGTCCCGTTCGTCTCCGAGGCCATCCGGTCCGTTCGTCCCGGTGTGATCGAAGTGGACGAGGGGTTCCTTGGTGAAGATTGACCTCCTCACCCTCTTTCCCTCGTGGTTCGACTGGTTCCTGGAGCAGCGCCATGTCCGCAACGCGCTCGCCCTCGGCCACTCGCTCGAGACCATCGACCTGCGGGCCACCACGCCCTTGAAGGCCGGCCAGGTGGACGACACCCCGTACGGGGGCGGCGCGGGCATGGTGATTCGGGTCGACGTGGTGGAGGCGGCCCTCGTCGAGCGCTACGGCTCGGCACCGCCCGGCCACCGGACGATCGCACTCTCCGCGGGAGGGCGGCGATTCGACGACGCGCTGGCATCGTCGCTGGCGGCGGAGGAACGGCTCACGCTGCTCTGCGGCCGCTACGAGGGGTTCGACGAGCGGGTCCACGAGCACCTCGCCACGGACGTCGTGTCGATCGGGCCGTACGTGCTGTCCGGCGGCGAGCTGGCGGCGATGGTGGTCTGCGACGCCGTGCTGCGGAAGCTTCCGGGCGCGCTCGGGCACGAGGAGAGCGCGGTCGAGGAGTCGTTCAGCGAGGCGCTTTCCGGGGCGCCCGAGTACCCGCACTACACGCGCCCGTTCTCGTGGCACGGGCACGACGTGCCGGACGTTCTGCTGTCCGGCGACCACGCCCGGATTCGCGAGTGGCGGCTGGCTCGCAGCCAAGAGCGCGCGGTCTGAGCTTCGCTACCATTCCCGGCCACGCGCGGCAAGCCCCCCGGCAGGTCGCGCCTCTTCTATGTCCGGCGTCATCGAAAGCATCGAGCGCGCCCAGCTGCGGCGCGTGCCCGTCTTCCAGGCGGGCGACCGCGTGCGCGTCCACTTCCAGGTCGTGGAGGGCACCCGACGGCGCACGCAGGTGTTCGAGGGGGTCGTGATCAAGCGCCAGGGCACCGGCGTCCGAGAGACGTTCACGGTGCGCAAGCAGTCCTTCGGGGTGGGCGTGGAGCGCACGTTCCCCCTGCACTCGCCGAAGATCGAGAAGATCGACGTGGCCTCGCGGGGCGACGTGCGGCGGGCGAAGCTGTACTACCTGCGCGAGCGGGTGGGCCGCGGCGCCCGCGTGCGCGAGCGCCGCTGGACGGGCGGCGCCCAGGAACAGGCCTACGTCGAGGGCGCGATGCCGCCCGACGACGCGCCGCGCCCGGGCGAGGAGGAGCTCGCCGAGGCCGAGGCGGCCGCCGCCGAGGAGCAGGCAGCCGCGGCGGCCGAGGGCGACGGCGGCGAGGCTCCGGCCGAGGGCGCTGGCGGCGGGGCTCCGGCCGAGGGCGCTGGCGGCGAGCCGGTCGCGGAGGCGGACGAGGCCCCTGCCGAGGACGATCTCGTCGCCGACTCCGAGGCCCAGGGCGAGGAGCCCGCGTCCGATCCGGCCGAGGAACCGGGCGAGAAGTCTTCGGCCTAGGTGGCCCGCCGACTTCTCCCTCGCAGGGTGGCCCGGACCAAGCAGAAGACCGCGCGTGGCTCGCTGATCGAGCTCGTGACGATCGTCGCCGTTGCGCTCGGTCTCGCGCTCGGCATCCAGGCCTTCCTGGTCAAGCCCTTTCGGATCCCGAGCGAGTCGATGGTCCCGACGCTCGACGTCGGTCAGCGCGTGCTCGTCGACCGCGTGACCAAGAACTTCGGCGACTACGACCGCGGCGACGTGCTCGTCTTCAAGCCCCCTGCCGGCGCGGACAACAACTCCTGCGGGATCCAGCACTCCGAGCGCTCACCCTGCCCCGAGCCCACCGAGGATCGCTCGGAGACGAACTTCATCAAGCGGGTGGTGGGGGTCGGCGGCGACCGCCTGTCGGTGCGCGCCGGCCGGGTCTACATCAACGGCCGGCCGCTCGACGAGCCCTACGCCCGGCTCGACGACAGCTGCCCGATCTGCAACCTCCCCGAGGACATCACGATCCCCGAGGACCACTACTTCATGATGGGCGACAACCGCGGGGCCAGCGCGGACAGCCGCGAATGGGGCCCGGTGCCGGACGACTGGGTGATCGGGCAGGCGTTCGCGACCTACTGGCCGCCCGGAAAGATCGGCACTCTCTAGCGCCGCGGGGTCGCCTTCCGCCGAGCGGGGACCTATCATCGCCGCAGCGTGGGGAGCCCGCCGACCGCCGACAGCGAGCAGCCGAAGCCGCCGGATCCGCAGGCGCAGCCTGACCACGAGGAGCTGGAGCACGTCCCTGCCCAGGCCACCAGCGCCGCGCGACGTGAGGCCCGTGCCCGGCGGCGCAAGCGCAGCGGACGCCGGCTGTTCGCCTTCGACCGGGAGATCGGCTGCCGCTATATCGCGGGCGCCGACGAGGCGGGGAGGGGCTCGCTGGCCGGGCCGCTGGTCGCGGCGGCCGTGCTGTTCGACCTCGAGCGCCTCACCCTCTCCGACCGCCGCGCGCTGACCCGTCTGAACGATTCGAAGCAGCACACTCCGGAGGCGCGCGAGGAGCTCTACCCGCTCGTGCTGCGCGCCGCGGCGCGCTCGGTGATCGTGTCCCGCTGCGTGCGGGGGATCGACAGCCGCGGCCTCCACAACACCAACCTCGAGGCACTCCGCTCGGCCCTGCTGGGCGTGGCCCGCGACGGCACGGTCTGCCTGGTGGACGGCTTCAACGTGCCCGACTTCGGCTTCGAGCAGCGGGCGGTCATCGACGGCGACTGCCGCAGCGCGGCGATCGCCGCCGCCTCGGTGCTGGCGAAGGTGAGCCGGGACCGCTACATGCGCAAGGTGGCCGCCCGCCACCCGGAGTGGGACTTCGACACCAACGTCGGCTACTCCACCCCGGAGCACCGGGCCGCTATCGCCAAGCACGGCGTCTCGCCGCTCCACCGGCTCTCCTTCCAGTCGATCGCGTACAACCAGCTGGCGCTCGAGGGCTGATCAGAACGCCCCCTCGAGGTGCTCCAGGCTGAGCAGCCGCCCCTGCCGGTCGAAGGCGATCCCGATTGCGTCGAAGCGCAGCTCCGGCGGCCAGGGGCCGGCCGAGTCCCGGCGCGCCAGCCACTCGCGCGCCATCAGCCTCACCTGCCGCCGCTTGCGGGCCCCGATCGCGGCGAAGGGGCCGAGCTCGCCGGGCGGCCCGCTCAGGACACGGGTCTTGACCTCGCAGAAGACGAGATGACGCCGGTCCGCCGCCACGAGGTCGAGCTCTCCATGGCGGGTGCGGAAGTTCGAGTCGAGCAGCTCGAAGCCGCGCGCCTCGAGGTGGCGGCGCGCCAGCTCCTCGCCTTTGGCGCCGAGCTCCCGGCGGGGGTCGGATCCCGTCATGGCGAGCCACGCTAGGAGAGGGCGGCTGACCGGTGGGCGGCGCGATGTAACGATTTCGTCACAGCGGTCGCACACGCGTTCGCCGGTCCGGCGTAGCGTCGCCCGCCATGCTCGCCTGCGTGGCCACGTTCGCCCTCGACGGGATCTCGAGCCACCAGGTCACGGTGGAGGTCGACGTGCGGCGCGGGCTGGGGGCGTTCACGCTCGTTGGCCTGCCGGACCGCGCAGTGCGGGAATCGCGCGAGCGGGTGCGCGCGGCGCTGCTCAACTCGGGGCTCGAGTTCCCGCAGAAGCGCCTCACGGTCAACCTCGCGCCCGCGCACGTACGCAAGGCGGGGCCGAGCTTCGACCTGGCAATCGCGGTCGGACTGCTCGCCGCGAGCGGCCAGGTGCCGCAGGAGGCGCTCGCCGGGAGCGCGCTGTGCGGCGAGCTGTCGCTGACGGGCGAGCTGCGGCCGGTCAGGGGAGCGCTGGCGGCGGCGCTCGGGGCCAGCCGGGCGGGCTACCGCGGCCTGCTCGTGCCCGAGGCGAATGCGTCCGAGGCGGCGCTCGTGGAGAGCGTCGAGGTGCGCGGGATCCCGTCGCTGCGACGGCTGGCGGACCTTCTTCACGGGCGCTGGAGCGCTGAGCCGGCGCTGCCGAGCGCGCCGCCGCCGGCGACGACTGAGTCCGAGCTCGACCTCGCGGACGTGCGCGGCCAGGAGGACGCCAAGCGGGCGCTCGAGATCGCGGCCGCCGGCGGCCACAACCTCCTGATGATCGGGCCGCCGGGCGCCGGGAAGACCATGCTCGCCCGCCGGCTGCCCGGCATCCTGCCCCCGCCCACCTTCGAGGAGGCGCTCGAGGTCACGCAGGTCCACGGCGCCGCGGGGATCGGGAACGGGGCGCTCGCCACGGAGCGTCCGTTTCGCGCGCCGCACCACACGATCTCGGCGCAGGGCCTGGTCGGCGGGGGCACCCGTCCGATGCCCGGGGAGATCACGCTGGCCCACCGGGGCGTGCTGTTCCTGGACGAGCTGCCCGAGTTCGGGCGCGCCGCGATCGACGCGCTGCGGCAGCCGCTCGAAGAGGGCTACGTGGAGATCATGCGCGGTCAGCGGACGCTCGAGTTCCCGGCAAATGCGATGGTCGTGGCCGCGTGCAACCGCTGTCCATGCGCGCGGTCGCCCGACAGCTGCAGCTGCACGTCCCTGGAGCTGGCGCGCTACACGCGGCGGCTGAGCGGGCCGCTGCTCGACCGGATCGACCTCGTCTGCCAGGTCGAGCAGGTGCCGACGCTCGAGCTGGTGGGATCTGAACGCCCGGCGAGCGGGAGCTCCGCGGAGGCCCGCGAGCGCGTGATGGCGGCGCGCGAGCGCCAGCAGATGCGGCTCGCCGGGACGGGCGCGCTGTGCAACGGCGACATGGACGGTCGCCTCACCCGGCGGAAGGTGAAGCTGGACGCCGCACTCACCGCCGGCCTCCTGGCCGCCCGCGACCGGCTCAACCTGAGCGGGCGCGGTCACGACCGGATCCTCCGCGTGGCCCGCACGATCGCAGACCTCGACAGCCGCGAGCACCTCCGCGGAACCGACCTGGACGAGGCGCTCTCTTACCGCCTGGAGGGACCGGAGCTGCTGGCGGCATGAGGCAGATGGAAGAACTGCGCTCCGCCCGTGCGAGCGGAGGGCCGCGCCCATGAACGCGCTCGCCACGGCGGCGTGCGACCCCTGCTTGCGGCGCGCCCTCCTCATCGCCGCCCTCGCGCCGCGCATCGCCGGCCTCCTCGAGCGGCCGCGCGCGAGGGTGGCCGGGCTGCTCGCGCTGTCCGAGGCGGATCTGCTCGCCGCTCTCGCAGGTCCCCAGGCCGCCCGGGTCGAGGAGCAGCTCGATGCGCTCGACCTCGGCTCGGAGCGCGACCGCTTCGACGACGCCGGGGTGCTCGCGCTGTGCCGCCACTCGCCCGCCTACCCGTCGCCGCTGCTGGAGCTGGGCGACCCTCCCGCCGTCCTCTTCGGGCTCGGACGCCCCGACGCGCTCGAGGCGCTCCGCGAGGAGCCCGCCGTGGCCATCGTCGGCACCCGCAATCCGAGCCCCTACGGCAGCGAGGTGGGCTACTCCCTCGGTCGGGGTCTCGGCGCGGCCGGCGTCCCGGTGGTGAGCGGCCTCGCGCTGGGCATCGACGCCACCGCGCACCGCGGCTGCCTCGCCGGGAAGGGGCTCCCGATCGCCGTGCTCGCCTGCGGCCCGGACGTGGTCTACCCGCGCCGGCACCGCCGGCTGCACGAGCTGATCCGCGAGAGCGGCCTGGTGCTGTCCGAGCTCCCGCCGGGCACCCAGCCGTTCAGGTGGAGCTTCCCGGCCCGCAACCGCATCATGGCCGGCCTCGCGCGGATGACCGTGGTGGTGGAGGCGGCCGACCCGAGCGGGAGCCTGATCACGACCGACTTTGCACGCGACCTGGGCCGGTCGGTGGCGGCCGTGCCCGGCCGGGTCACGTCCCGGGTGGCGCGCGGGACAAACGGCCTGCTGAGGGACGGCGCCGTGCCGATCACCGGCGCCGAGGACGTGCTCGACGAGCTGTTCGGCGCCGGGATGCGGCAGGTCCCCGAAACGGCGGGAGAGCCGCCCGACCCCGGCGACCCGCGTTTGGCCCGCGTCCTGGCAGCGGCCGAGCGGCTGGGTTCGGTTGGGGCTATCGCGGAGGCGGCCGGGCTGAGCAGCGCGGAGACGCGCGCCGCGCTCGGGAGGCTCGAGGCCGACGGCTACCTGGTCCGGCGCGACCTCGGCGGCTGGGAGCGCACGCTTGGGGGCCGTATCCTGCGGCGCCGGTGACGCGCCAGCTTCCCCCCAAAGTCCTCTCGATCGCCGGATCGGACTCCGGCGGCGGGGCCGGCATCCAGGCCGACCTGAAGGCGTTCGCCCGCTCGGGCGTGCACGGGATGACCGCGATCACGGCCGTGACCGCTCAGAACACGGTCGCGGTGACGGGTGTGTATCCGCTTCCCCCCGAGGCGATCGTCGAACAGGTCCGGGCGGTCGCCGTGGACATCGGGGTGGACGCGGTCAAGATCGGCATGCTGGGCACCGCCGAGACGATCGCCGCGGTCGAGGAGGCGCTCGACCTGGTCGGCGACGCGCCCGTGGTGCTCGACCCCGTCATGGTGGCCGAGAGCGGCGCCCGCCTGCTCGACGAGGACGCAGAGGAGGCCCTTCGCGGCCGGCTGCTGCCGCGCATGGCCGTCGTGACACCCAACCTGGCCGAGGCACGCGTGCTGGCGCGGCAGGACCCCGAGGCCGCCCCGGAGGACCTCGCGCGCGCCATTCAGGCGCTCGGCCCGCGAGCGGTGGTCGTCACGGGCGGGCACCGCGAGCAGGCCACCGACCTCTTCTTCGACGGGGAGCGCCTGGTCGAGATCCCCGGCGAGCGCCACCCGGACGGCGCCTCCCACGGCTCGGGCTGCACGCACTCGTCGGCGCTGGCAGCCCACCTCGCGCTGGGGCACGAGCCGCTCGAGGCGGCCAGAGAGGCGAAGCGCATCGCCGCCGAGGCGGTGGCCCACGGTCTCCGCGGGCTGGGCGCCGGAGCGGGCCCCGTGGACGCCCTCCTGCATCGACTGTCGGCGGAGCCGCGGCGCCCCTAAAGCTCCACGCCCTGCTCCGCCAGCCAGCTCGCCACCGGCTCCGGCGGCCGGCCGTCGAACTCGGCGCGGGCGGCCAGCACGAGCAGCTCGAGCCGGTCCCGGTCGAGCTCCGTCCGCCGGTAGGCGAGGTAGGTGGCCACAGCGGCGGCCATGGTCGCCACCGGGTCCTCGTCCTGCGGGTCCACGGCGCCCTTGGCCTCGGCGATCTCCTGCTCGGCGACCGCGGGCTCGCCCACCGGCTCGTCGCGGTCCTCGAAGCGCTCGAGCAGCGCGCTCGCGCCGTCCTGGTTGCCGTCGGGGTCGCACACCTCGGCGGCGCGGTGCACGATGGCGAACAGCGTGGGCGTTTCTTGCACGTCGGCCTTGCGCATGTCTCGGCGCTACCCGGGCGGCCTGCCCCGAAACGCGGCCGCCCGGCGTGGGAGGCCGCCCGGCGGTGTCATAATTCGCCGGGCCGCCGCCCCCGCGGCGGGCGCCGCGTTGGCGCACACCACCGCAAGAAGCGTTCCGGGAGAGATCATCAAGTTCCTGCGCATGAAGCCGGGCCACGGAGAGGTCCTGCTCGCCGAGGGGGATCCGCGAGTCCGCGAGGAGGAGGAGCGGCTCATCGAGGAGTTCCGCCGCCAGCTCGACGAGGGCATGTGGGCCGCCGTGCCCACCACCAACTCCGGCAGCGGCAGGCGCGAGGCCCAGCTCGTCAAGACCTACGGGGACATCCCCACGGACGCCGAGCGGGTCATCTTCTTCCCGCGCGCCTCGGGCGGCTGAGGGGCCGCAGCGGATGCTGCTCGCGCTGCTCGTCCTCGCGCTGATCGCGCTGGTGCTGGCCGCGCCGATCATCATCCGCGCGACGGGCCGCTGGCGCGACCACCGCGCCGCCCGCCGGCCGCCCGCCGACCCGCTCGAGGCGCCCCTGTACGACCCGGGCCGCGAGCGCCGCGCCGAGCAGCGCGCCCGCGAGCTGCTCCGCTCGTGCGTCAACGACGAGGAGTGGGCGATGTATCGCGACCTCGGCTTCATCCGGGTGGGCGGCCGGCACGCACGCCGCGAGGCCGATCGCGCCGTGCCCGGCGGGCCCGCCTACGCCTACCTCGTCTATCCGCACAGGCCGATCGTGGCCTATGTGCCGGGCAGCGGGCAGCTCCTGAGCGAGTACTGCGTGGAGTTCCCCGACCTCACCGGGACCGGCGGCCGCCACCGCCTCCCCGCCTCGGACGACGTGCTGGCCAAGTGGATGGCGCTCACCTCCGACGAGGACAGGGTGATCCGCCGCGCCAACATGCACCTGGTCGGCCGCCAGCTCGACCCGGCGCGCGTGCGGCGCGACCTCTGGCGACTGGCCGAGTGGGAGCGTCGCCGCCGGCGCGACGAGCCGTCCTCCCGGTCCGCCGCGCGCGGGCCGGAATCCGGCGGCAAGTGAGCGACCCTCGCAGTCGCAGCCGGGTCATCTTCGACGGCCCGGATCGAGCCCAGGCGCGCGCCTACCTGAAGGGGGTGGGCTTCGACGACGAGGCGCTCAGCCGGCCGATCGTCGGCATCGCCAACACCTGGACCGAGACGATGCCCTGCAACTTCCACCTGCGGCGGCTCGCCGAGCGGGTGAAGGAGGGCGTCCGCGCGGCCGGCGGCACGCCGATGGAGTTCAACACGGTCGCGATCTCCGACGGGATCACGATGGGCACCGAGGGCATGAAGACGTCGCTGATCAGCCGCGAGGTGATCGCCGACTCGATCGAGCTGGTGGCGCGCGGCCACATGTTCGACGCGGTGGTGGCGTTGTCGGGTTGCGACAAGACGATCCCCGGCTGCGTCATGGCCCTCGCCCGGCTCGACGTGCCGGGCCTGATGCTCTACGGCGGCTCGATCGCCCCGGGCCGCTGGCGCGGCCGCGACGTCACGATCCAGGACGTGTTCGAGGGAATCGGCGCCCACGCCGCCGGCGACCTCACCGACGAGGAGCTCACCGACCTCGAGGACCACGCGAGCCCCGGCGCCGGCGCCTGCGGCGGTCAGTTCACCGCCAACACGATGGCCATGGCGTTCGAGGTGCTCGGCATCTCGCCGATGGGCAGCTCGATGGTGCCGGCCGAGGACGGGAAGAAGGGACAGGTGGCCGAGGACTGCGGACGGCTCGTGCTCGATGTCCTGGAGCGCGACCTGCGCCCGAGCCGGATCGTGACGAGGGAGTCGCTCGAGAACGCGATCGCCGCCGGCGCCATGTCGGGCGGCTCGACGAACCTCGTGCTGCACCTCCTCGCGGTGGCTCACGAGGCCGGCGTGCCGCTCGAGCTCGAGGACTTCGACCGCATCGCGTGGGCCACGCCGCTCCTGTGCGACCTCAAGCCCGGCGGACGCTACGTGGCCACCGACCTGTACCGCGCCGGGGGAGTGCCCCTGGTGATCCGCCGCCTCCAGGAGGCCGGGTTCCTGCGCGAGGACGCCATGACGGTCACCGGTCAGACGATCGGCGAGGTCGCCTCCCTGGCCGAGGAGGCCGCGGGCCAGGACGTGGTGCGGCCGGTCGAAGACCCGATCAAGCCGAACGGCGGCTTCGCGATCCTGCGAGGCAACCTTGCGCCGGACGGGTGCGTGGTGAAGCTGTCGGGCCACGGGCGGATGGAGCACCGCGGCCCGGCGCGGGTGTTCGAGTGCGAGGAGGACGCGTTCGCCGCAGTCATGGCGAAGTCGATCCAGCCGGGCGAGGTGGTGGTGATCCGCAACGAGGGTCCGTTCGGAGGGCCCGGCATGCGCGAGATGCTGCACGTGACGGCCGCGCTCGTGGGGGAGGGGCTCGGCGACTCGGTCGCCCTGCTCACCGACGGGCGCTTCTCGGGCGCCACCCACGGCTTCATGGCCGGCCACGTGGCCCCCGAGGCGCCCCGCGGAGGCCCGATCGCGGCGGTGCGGGACGGCGACACGGTGGTGTTCGACGTCCGGGCGCGCGAGCTGAACGTGGAACTGACGGCGGAGCAGATCGAAGCCCGCCTGCGTGACTACTCGCCCCCGGAGGCGAAGTACACGAACGGCGTGCTGGGGAAGTACGCGCGGCTGGTGGGATCGGCGTCGGAAGGGGCAGTAACGGGCTAGCTCCGGAGTGTGGGCCCCCAGCGTCACGCTATGCGTGACATAGAGGGCCCACACTCGCCGAGGAGGGCTCGGCGAGCGCTATCGGGCGGCGCGGGGGCGGAGGCGCTCGAAGAGGGCGCCGGCCACGCCTGCCTCCAAGTGCCGTACCCGGCCCCGTCGGCCGGAGCCCACCGCGGCGTCGAAGTCGGCCAGCCCCGCCCGGCGCTGCAGCGGCGAGGCGCGCACGCCGTGCTCCTGGAGGCGGTCGATGCGGGCCAGGAGCGTCCGCCGCGCGAGCACCCGGCGCCTGACCACCAGACGCGAGCCGTCCTCGCGCCAGCCTGAGGCGCGGTACCTGAGCAGGCCCTCGGCGGCGCCGAGGGCGGCCAACACGGGAACCGCCGGCCACGCGGCGGGAACCGGGATGGCGAGCCCGAGGCCGAGCACGGCGCCCAGGAGGGCGGGCGGAAGCGCGTAGCGGCGCCGGGCCCGCGCGGGCGGGCGATCCAGGGCGGGCGGGCGTTCGAGCGCGGGCGGCGGCTCGACGGCGGCGGCGTCGAGCGGGGCATCGGCGGGCCCCGCCTCCCTCGCTGCCGCCGTTCCCCTCGAGTCGGCGCCCGGCTTGGGCCCGCCGGCCGTCCAAGGCACGAACTCCGCCAAAACCCGCTCCGCGTCAGCCATCCGCACCAGCGGCAGGAGCGTCTGCGCCGCCGCGGCCTCCGACCGGTAGCCGGCGGTCTCCATCCTCACGCTCGCAAGCCCGAAGGGGCGCCTCAGCACCCCCTCCACGACGTCCACCGCGTGCACCCGCGCCAGCGGCACGCTCGCCGCTCGGCGGGCCAGCAGCCCGCGGCGGATGCGCAGGCGGTCGCCGTCGCGGACCAGGCTGAAGCCGGCGAACGCCACGATCGCGCCCAGGAAGGAGATCAGCAGGGCGGCGCCCGCCAGCGCGAGCACCCCGAGGACGATCCCCGCCGCGTCGCTCGGCAGCTGGTCGACGAGCTGCTCCCCCTCGCCACCGCCGAACAGGATGTCGTCGCCCGCCGCGGCCAGGCCGCCCAGCAGCGGCAGGATCACGCCGAGCTGGGGCGCGGTGATCGCCGTGACGACCAACGCTCCCGGCCTGAGCCGCCACTCGGGCAGGTCGCCCGCGACGGGGTCCGACAGCCCAGCGGCCGCCCGGAGCTCCGAGGCCGCCGCCTCCGTGACGGCCCGGAGCACGATCTCCCCGGACGCGCCGCCGCCCGCGGTCTGCACTTGGAGCTCCTGGACGCCGAACAGCCGCTGAACCGGACCCTGGGTGGCGTCGATCGCCTGGATGCGGCCGATCGGCACCGAGGTCTCGTCCGGCGAGACGACGCCGCGCTTGAAGTGGAGCGCCTCGCCGGCGACCTTGTAGGTCGTGTGCTGCCAGCGCACGTAGCCGATCACGGCGGCCACCACGACGCCGCCGAGCCCGAGCAGGAGGCCGGCCACCGGCGGCATCCCGGCCGCCCCGCCCCCGACCAGCAGGCCGATGACCGCGGCGAAGACGATCTCGCGCAGGTTCTCGAGCGCCGCGAGGACGATCTCGGCGGGATGGAGCCGCCGCGGAAGCGACAGGCCGGCGGGGACGGGCGGGGCGGAAGCGGGCGCCGCCGGGCGCTCCGGCCCGGCCGCCTCGGGCCGCTCGGGCCCGGCCGCCTCGGGCCGCTCCGGCCCGGCCGCCTCCGGCCCCTCAGAGCTCATCCGGCTCGCGCGCCAGCAGCGCTATCCGGTCGCGGATGGCCGCCGCGTCGCCCTCCCGGAGGGCCGGGATCGAATGGGAGCCCGCGGCGGTGTGCACGGTGACCGAGCGGAGCTCGAACAGGTCGGAGAGCGGGGTCCGCTGGGTGTCCACGTGCTGGACCCGGGTCATCGGGATCAGCGTGCGCCTGACGACCAGCGCGCCGCGCAGCAGGTCGATCTCCTCGTCGCGCACCTCGTAGCGCCACAGCCGCCAGCGGATCAGCGGAAGCGCGACGCCGCCCACCGCCACGACCACCACGGCCAGCGCCCACAGGAGCAGCCCGACCGCTCCGCCGACGGCGGCGCCGCCGATCACGAGCCCGATCCCCAGCGGCGCCGCGCCGGCCAGCGCGCTCAGCATCAACAGCCCCCGCGCCTCGCTGGGAAGCCGCTGGGTCGGCTCCGGCGTGGGCTCGGGCGTCGGCGCGTCGATCAGGCCGCCTGCGACTCGCCGTCCACCGACTCCCGGGCAGAGGCCGGCCCGGTCTCGGCGAGGAACTCCATCATCAGGTCGTTGAAGGTCCCGGGCCGCTCCGCCATCGGAATGTGGCCCGTGTCCCTCATCACGACCTTGCGGCTGTCCGAGATGAGCCGCTCGAACTCGTGGGCGTCGCGGACGGGGATGATCGAGTCCTTCTCGCCCCACACGATCAGGGTCGGCTGCCGGATCTCCGGCAGCCGGTCGCGGAAGTCGTACTCGAGGCAGGCGCGAAGCGCGTCGTCGAAGCCGGGCTTTCCGGCGCCCTTGAAGAAGCCCTCGTAGGCGAGGTCCGCCCGCAGCAGCGCGGGGTAGCGCGCCACCAGCGCGAGCGCCAGGTGGCGCGACTTCGGCCGCGAGGCGATCTGGCGGTGCCGGGCGGCGCCGTAGGACACCATCGCCGTGGCGATCCGCCCCGCGGTGAGGATCGGCGTCCGCGCGATGTTCGCGCTCGTGATGCCCGCCGCCGACACCAGGATGAGCTGGTCGATGCGCTCCGGGAACTGGATCGCCACCTCGGCCGCGATGTAGCCGCCCATCGAGTTGCCGACCATGTCGACCCGCCCCAGCGACAGCTTCTCGCAGAGCGCGTCCACCCAGCGCCCGTAGCCCGGGATCGTGATCCTGTCGCGCGGTTCGGGCGTGGCCCCGAACCCGGGCAGGTCGAGCGCGATCACGCGCCGCTCCCGGGCCGCCCGCGGGATGTTCTCCAGGAAGTTCTGCCACTGCCCGCCCAGGCCGTGCACGAACACGATCGGCTCGAGCTCGCCGGAGCCGATGTCCACGTAGTTGACCGGGGTCCCGTCGATCTCGATCTGTCCCAGGTGCTCGCGCCAGTCGATCGTGCGCCAGTCGGGCTCTGCCGTCGCGCCGTAGCCGTCGGCCGACACGGGGGCCCTGCCCGGCGTGGTGGGCGCCGCGGTGGGGACGAATATGCGCCTCATGCGCCCTTAGGGTAAGGGGCAGTGGCGAAGATCGCGCTGGACATCGACTCGACCATCCATCCCTACTGGGACCTGCTCCAGCGGGTTGCGCTCGAGCGCTTCGGCGTCGACCTGCCCTACGAGGAGCAGCGCGACTGGGGCATCACCGTCCTGGAGCGCGACCAGGTCATCGAGTGCGTCGAGGAGACGCACACCGACGAGAACATCCTCGCCGGCGAGCCCTACGAGGGCGCGGTCGAGACCGTCCGCGAGTGGCACGAGCAGGGCCACTGGATCCATGTGACGAGCCATCGCCGCCCCCGCACGGCGCACGCCACGGCGCGCTGGCTCGAGCGGATCGGGATGCCGGTGGACGACCTCCACTGCTCGTTCGACAAGGTCACGCGCTGCGTGGAGCTGGGTATCGACCTCCTGATCGACGACAGCCCCGCGAACATCGCCAGGGCCCGGGAGGCCGGGATCGCCGCCGCCACGATCATCCATCCCTGGAACGAGGAGGTCGTGGATAGGGACGGTGTGATCGGAGCTCGCGACTGGCACGAGCTTCGCGCGAGGCTGGCTCCGGTCCTACGACGTCTCTGACACACTCGCAACCCGATGCCCGAGTCCACCCGGACACCCCTGTCCCCGCGCGATCGAGCGCCCGCGGCGGGCACGCTGGTGCCCTCCGAGCGCCTGCGCGAGCACCTGCCGGGCGTCGAGCCGGAGCGGCGCCTGAACGACTGGGGCCGCTCCGAGCGGATCGAGGGCGCCTTCGACGCGTCCGTGGTGGAGTTCTTCTACCGCTACTGGTTCAGGGTCGAGGTCGAGGGGATCGAGAACCTGCCCGGCACCGGCGGCGCGATGCTGGTCTCGAACCACTCGGGCGCCCTGCCCCCGGACGCCCCGATGATCGCGAAGGCGATCCGCGAGGAGCACTCGCACCCGCGGCCGCTCAACATCACCGTCGAGCACTTCTTCAAGGGCTATCCGGGCTTCTCGATGCTGATCCCGAAGATCGGCTGCGTGGCGGCGCACCCCGCCAACGTGCACCGGCTGCTGTACGACGAGGAGCAGCTCGTGCTGGTCTTCCCCGAGGGCCGCAAGGGCACCGAGAAGCTCTACAAGGACCGCTACCGCCTGCGCCGCTTCGGCCGCGGCGGCTTCGTCGAGGCCGCCATGCGCGCCCGCGCGCCGATCGTCCCGGTGTGCGTCGTCGGCGCCGAGGAGTCCGCGCCGGTCTTCGCCCAGCTCGGTCTCTTCAAGCGCATCACGGGCCTGCTCTACTTCCCGATCACCCCGACCTTCCCGCACTTCGGCCTGATCGGAATGCTCGGGTACCTCCCGGCCAAGTTCAAGATCCGCTTCCTGGAGCCGCTCCACTTCGACGAGGAGGGCCTGCACGAGGACAAGGCCCTCGTCCAGACGGTGGCGCACGACGTCCGCGCCCGCATCCAGGAGAACCTCTGGGACATGGTCGCCCGGCGCAAGTCGGTGTGGTTCGGATGACGGTGGACTCCCGGCGCATCCTCGTCACGGGGCTGTCCACCTACTGGGGCGGCCGGCTCGCCCAGGCCCTCGAGGCCTTCCCGGAGGTGGAGGCGGTGGTGGGGGTCGACAACGAGGAGCCCCAGGTCGAGCTCGAGCGCACCGAGTACGTGAAGGTGGGAGCCCAGCACGCGCTGCTGCGGCGGGTGGTCGAGGCGGCGGAGATCGACACGGTCGTCGACACCCGCCTGGTCGTCGACTCCGCGACCACCTCGTCCTCCAAGGCACACGAGAACAACGTGATCGGCACGATGAACATCCTCGCCGCGTGCTCCGGGGCCGACTCGCCGGTCCGGAAGTTCGTCTTCAAGTCGTCCACCCACTTCTACGGCTGCGAGCAGGACGACCCCGCCTTCTTCGACGAGACCATGGGCCGCCCGCATCCGCCGCGGACCCCGATCGAGCGCGACATCGTGGAGGCGGAGGCGTCCGTGAACGAGTTCGCCGAGAAGCACCCGGATGCCGCCGTGACGATCCTCCGCTTCGCGAACGTGCTGGGGCCACAGGTCCGCACCTCCCACATCGGCCTGTTCTCGCTGCCCGCCGTCCCGATGATCCTGGGCTTCGACCCGCGCTACCAGTTCGTGCACGAGGACGACGTGGTGCACGCCCTCGAGCACGCGGTGAAGCACGCGCTGCCGGGCGTCTTCAACGTCGCCGGCGACGGCGTGCTGGCGCTGAGCGAGGTGGCCGGGCTGCTCGGCAAGCCGTACGCGCCGATCATCCCGCCCTGGGGAACCGGGCTGGCGGCCGCGGCCCTGCGGCGCGTGGGCATCAGGATCCCGCCCGAGGCGCTGGCCCAGCTTCGCTTCGGGCGCGGCGTGGACAACCGCCGCCTCAAGGCGACCGGCTTCCACTACCAGCACACGAGCCGCGAGGCCGTCCTCAAGCTCGGCGAGCACCTGCGGCTCCACCCGGTCGTGCGCGGCGCGCAGGAGCCGTATCGCTACGAGCGCGAGGTCGAGGAGTTCCTGCGCTGGAGCCCGCACGTGCGGAACTCCCGCGAGAAGTCCCCACGCGTCCCCCAGGTGAATGGCGGCGAGCCGGAGCGCCTGGCCGCCGCGGAGGAGCGCGCCCTCGAGGCCGAGCGGATCGCGGGGCGGGCCGTCGAGCGCGCCAAGGCCGCGGAGGAGGCCGCCGCCGAGGCCGAGCGCCGGGCCATCGAGGCCGCGCGTGACCGGGCGAGTCCCGCGGGGTCGCCCGTCGACCACTACGACGACCTTGCCGCGGAGGACGTGATCGCGCTGCTCGGCTCGCTCGAGCGCTCCGACCTGCAGACCCTCCGCGACTACGAGCGGCGGAACGCCAACCGCTCGCGCGTGCTGACGGCGATCGAATCGGCGCTGACGCGCGGCGAGACGCCCGTCTAGGGCGCGAAAAGCCGCCGCAAAGCGGCTGTCAGGCTGCGTCACCGCCCGCCGGGCTCCCTACACTCCTGCGTGCAGCATGAGGAACAAGTGGTTCATCCTTGCGGCCGTGCTGCTACTGGCGCTCGTCGGCAGCGCGGTGGCCGCCTATGCCTACGACTCCTCCCGCGACGACCTGATCGCGGAGGGAGTCACGATCGCCGGTGTGGACGTGGGCGGCATGCGCGTCGACGAGGCCCGCCGCGCCGTCACCCGGGAGCTGAAGGAGCCGCTCGAGCAGCCCATCGCGGTGACCAGGGCGAAGAAGCGCTTCAGCCTCTCGGCCGAGGACGCCGGAGTGAGCGCCGACGTGACCGGCATGGTCGATGCGGCACTCGAGGCGAGCCGCGAGGGCAGCATCTTCGCCCGCGTGGCCAGGGACCTGACCGGTGGCGAGGAGAACGCCAGCGTGCCGGCCCGGGTGAGCTATGACCTGGGCGCCGTCGAGGGCCTTGTGAGGCGCGTCGAGAAGGGGCTGAACCGCCCGGCGCGCGACGCCGAGCTCGAGTTCCCCTCGCTCGAGTCGGTCGAGTCGAAGCGCGGCCTGAAGGTACGGGCGAAGCGGCTCGAGCGCCGGGTCACCGGGGCCCTCACCGACCTCGGCTCCGACCGCCGCGTGCGGGCGCCGGCAAAGGTGATCCAGCCCAAGGTGACCACGGCCGAGCTCGAGGAGAAGTACCCGGTCGTCCTGGTGGCCGACCGCTCGAACTTCCAGCTGCACCTGTACGAGCGGCTCAAGCTGTCCCGCTCGTACACGGTGGCGGTCGGCGCGCTCGGCTTCGACACCCCCGCGGGCCTCTACAACATCCAGAACAAGGCCGTGAACCCGGCCTGGAGCGTGCCCAACAGCGACTGGGCGGGCGCTCTGGCCGGCACGGTGGTGCCCGGCGGCGTGCCCGAGAACCCGCTGAAGGCGCGCTGGCTCGGGATCTACGACGGCGCCGGGATCCACGGCACGGACGTCACGTCCTCGCTCGGCACCGCGGCCTCGCACGGCTGCATCCGGATGTCGATTCCCGACGTCATCGAGCTGTACGACAAGGTCCCGGTAGGGGCGCCGATCTACATCGCCTGACGGCGCCAGGAGGCCTAGAAATCCTCCGGCAGCAATGCGCCCACCGCGAGGGCGCGCGCGAACGCGTCGATCTCGGTGGCCATGTTCTCGGTGGACAGCTTGATGTACGACACCCGCAGGAGCGCCTCGCCGCGGTCCAGCTCGAGGTCGTATGCGTCCAGCTCGGCCTGGCCGTACACGCCGGCCTGGAACACCTCGCACTCGGGGCAGCGCAGGAGGACCGACCAGGTGTCGCCGTCGGCCGGCTCCCACTCGACGGGCTGGACGAGCTCCGAGGCGCAGTTGGGGCAAACGTGGAGGCCTTGTGAGGTGGTCGTCCAGGACATGGCGCCAGATTGCCAGCGCTCACGCGCGCGCGAAATGGGGGCCACCCCGCCTCCTGGGGTGGGGCCACCCCGCCTCCTGGGGTTCGGTTGTCCGTAGTACCTACACGCCGATGTCGCCTACAGGGACCTCCTGCCAGCCCTGTTCCTCCAGCAAGGTCTGGCGCCCGGTGTGTCGAATGCAGAGCGTGCCGATGAAGACGCCCCGCTCGCGCTTTCGCAGGACCGCGTACCACATCGTCGAGGCGTCGCTCGGACCCTGGATCCGGTGCCAAGGCTCGGCCGGCCGGTCGAGCTCGTCCACGAGCCCCGCGTCCCCGAGCTGAGTCCGTGTCGCCACCCGACCGTCCTGAGTGTTGACGAAGAAGACCCCCACTCCGGAGCAGGCTAGTTGGGAGGCCGCGCTGAGCGGCTTCGACAGCTGGCAGCGCGCCCGCGGAATGGGGGAGAAGACCCGCCGCGCCTACGGGGTCGACCTGTCCCAGCTCGGCGAGTGGGCAGCGGGGCGCGGCCTCGAGCCCGGCGCGCTGAGCCACCGCGACCTAAGGCGCTTCGCGGCCGTGCTGAGCGAGCGCGGGGCGGCCAAGTCGACGGTGGCGCGCAAGCTGGCGGCGATCCGGACCTTCTACCGGCACCTCCTCGAGCGGGGCGACGTGGAGGCGAACCCCGCCGATCTCGTCTCCAGCCCCAGGAAGGACTCCTACCTCCCGCACGTGCTGAAGCCCGCCGAGGTGGCGGAGCTGCTCGAGCGGATCCCCGCCTCCTCGCCGCTCGACGTGCGCGATCGAGCCATGTTCGAGCTGGCCTACGCGGCCGGGCTGCGCGCGGAGGAGCTCGTGAACCTCGACGTGGAGGGCGCCGACCCGGACGCCGAGCAGGTGCGGGTGGAAGGCAAGGGCGGGCGCACGCGGGTGGTGCCGGCGGGCGAGCACGCCTGGCGGGCGCTCGACCGCTACCTCACCCGGGCGCGCCCCGCGCTGGACGCCGGGGAGAGTCGCGCCCTGTTCCTGTCGAAGAGCGGGCGCCGCCTCTCCACCTCGGACGTGCGGCGCCGCCTGAAGATCCAGGCGCGCCGGGTGGGCATCTCGCCGCACACCCTGCGCCACTCGTTCGCGACCCATTTGCTCGAGGGCGGGGCCGACCTGCGGACGATTCAGGAGCTCCTCGGCCACGCCTCGATAAGCACGACCCAGACCTACACTCGGGTAGAGTCGGGCCGCCTCAAGATGGCGTACGCCCGGTCTCACCCGAGAGCGTGACACGACTGCCCCCATGGAGACGAACCTCAAGGCGATCGAGCTAAAGGACCTCTGGCGCCGCTACAAGGACGACCGTGACGAGAAGGCCCGCGAGCGATTGGTGCTCGCCTACGCGCCGCTCGTCAAGTACGTCGCGGGCCGGATGTCGAGCGGCCTGCCCTCTCACGTCGAGGAGGCGGACCTCATCTCCTACGGCCTGCTCGGCCTGATCTCCGCCATCGAGCGCTTCGAGCCCGAGCGCGAGATCAAGTTCGAGACGTTCGCCATCACCCGCATCAAGGGCTCCATCATCGACGAGCTGCGCTCGCTCGACTGGGTCCCGCGCTCCGTCCGCACCAAGGCGCGCGAGATCGAGAAGATGAACGCCAAGCTCGAGCACCAGCTCCACCGGGCTCCCACCGACCAGGAGATGGCCCAGGCGCTGGACGTGTCGGTCGACGAGTTCCAGGAGTCGCTCGTGCGGATCTCCAACTCGTCGGTGGTCGCGCTGGACGAGCTCTGGACGGTCTCGGACTCGTCCGGCGACCAGGTCTCGCTGCTCGACACGATCCAGGATCCTGGGGCGGTCGACCCCGCCCTGGAGATGGACACCACCGAGATGAAGGACCGCTTGGCGGACGCCATCGCCCGGCTGCCGGAGCGGGAGAAGCTGGTGGTGGCTCTCTACTACTACGAGAACCTCACCCTGCGGGAGATCGGAGAGGTGCTCGGCGTCACGGAGTCGCGGGTCTCGCAGCTCCACACAAAGGCCGTGCTTCGGCTGAAGTCGCGCCTGCAGGGAGACCCGCTGGCCGAAACCGGATAGGGGCTCGCAGACATGGCGTGGCGCCGCGCCCACCGCTACCGCGACGAGGTCGCCATCCGCGCCCGGCAGCAGGCCGTGGTGGCCGAGCTGGGCCAGCGGGCGCTCGCCGGAATGCCGCTCGACGAGCTGATCGACCGGGCCGTGACGCAGGTGGCGCGCGAGCTCGGCACCGACTACGTGTCCGTGCTCGAGCTGACCGGGGACGGGGTCGGCCTCTCGATCCGGGACGGCCACGGGCTGCCCGACGGCGTGATCGGCGGGGTCCTTTCGACGACCCGAGAGGAGCTGCCCGGCTACGCGCTCGACTCCGAGGCGCCGCTCGTGATCGAGGACTTCGCCACCGAGACCCGCTTCGGGCCCTCGCCCGTGCAGCGCGAGCTGGGGATCGTGAGCGCGATGGCCGCCCCGATCGGGACCCGCGGGGGGCGCTTCGGCGTGCTCGGGGTGAGCAGCCGCACCGCGCACAAGTTCAGCGCCGACGACGCCTTCTTCGTCCAGGCGATCGCCAACGTGGTGGGCGCCGCGGCGGAGCGCGCGCGCACCGACGAGATCGTGCGCGACAGCGAGGCCCGCTTCCGCGAGCTGGCCGACACCACGCCGGCGCTCATGTGGATGACCGACGCGGAGGGCAGCGTGACCTACGTCAACGAGGGCTGGCTGCGCTTCACCGGCCGCACCCTCGACGAGGAGCTGGGCGGGACCTGGTCCGTCGGCGCGCACCCGGACGACGTCGAGCGGGTGCTCCAGCGCTGGCACGAGGCCACCGCCCGGCGCGAGGAGTTCGTCGTCGAGTACCGCCTGGTGCGCCGCGACGGAAGCGAGCGCTGGGTGCTGGCGCAGGGCCTGCCGCGCTATGACGCGGGCGAGTTCGTCGGGTACGTCGGCACCGCGACCGACATCCACGAGCGCAAGCAGATGGAGGACGCCCTGCGCGAGTCCGAGCAGAACTGGCGCGACCTCGCGGACGCGGCTCCGGTGATGATCTGGACCACGGACGAGCGCGGCCTCGTCACCTTCGTCAACGCCGGCTGGCTCGACTACACCGGCACCACCCTCGAGGAGGAGCTCGGGCCGAGCTGGTCGCTCGGGGTGCATCCCGACGACGCCCCGGCGGTGATCTCGTCCTGGAACGAGAAGCTCGCCGCCCGCGAGCCGTGGACGCTCGAATACCGCCTCCGCGGAGTGGGGGGCGACTACCGCTGGATCGTCGACCGCGGCGTGCCGCGCTACGAGGCAGGCCGCTTCGTGGGCTACGTGGGCACCGCGATCGACATCCACGAGCGCAAGACGATGGAGGCCCGGCTGCGCGAGGTGTACGAGCGCGAGCACACGATCGCGGAGACGCTGCAGCGCAGCCTGCTGCCGGAGCGCCTGCCCCGCATCGAGGGGCTCGAGATCGCCGCCCGCTACCTGCCGGCCGGCCACGGGGCGGCCGTGGGCGGCGACTGGTACGACGCGCTCGAGCGCGCCGACGGCCGGGTGGGGCTCGTGGTGGGCGACGTGGTGGGCCACGGGCTGCGCGCGGCGGCGATCATGGGCCAGCTGCGAAACGCGTTCCGGGCCTACGGGCTGGCGGAGGCCTCGCCCGCCGAGGTGATGGCGCGCGTCAACCGGCTCGTCATGAGCGGCGAGGAGGACGCGATGGCCACCGTCCTCTACCTGGTCCTCGACCGCGAGACGGGGGAGGTGACCTTCGCGAGCGCCGGCCATCCGCCGCCGCTCGTGCTGGCCGCGGACGGCGCCCGCTTCCTCGAGGGCGGGCGCTCGGTGCCGGTCGGCGCGGCCGAGCCCGGCATCTTCCGCGAGGCCACGGCGGTGCTGCCGCCGGGCGCCTCGCTGCTCCTCTACACCGACGGCCTCGTCGAGCGCCGCGACACCCCGCTCGAGCAGCGCCTCGACGAGCTCGCCGAGGCGGCGCGAAGCGGCGAGGAGAACCTCGAGGCGCTGTGCGACTCCGTGCTGGCGGGGGTGCTGGGCGAGCAGGTGCCGTCCGACGACGTGGCGCTGCTGGCCGTGCGGCCGCGGCCCGTGGCCACCCGCTCGCTGCGGCTGTCGCTGCTCGCCGAGCCCGAGTCGCTCCCGGGGCTGCGCCGCCGGCTCGGCCGCTTCCTCCACGCGGTCGGCGCCAGCGCGGAGGAGTCCTACGAGATCACGCTCACGGTGTGCGAGGCGGCCGGCAACGCGATCGAGCACGCGTACGGGCCCGTCGACGCCACCTTCGACGTCGAGGCCAGCTTCGAGAACGGGACGCTGGTCGCGGTGGTGCGCGACCGCGGCAGCTGGCGTGAGCGGCGCGGCACCCATCGCGGCCGCGGCCTCAAGATCATCGAGGGGCTGATGGACGACGTGCAGGTCTCGACCGAGCAGGACGGTACGGTGATCCGCATGAGGAGGCGTCTGGCCGCGTGACATCGGCCGAGGTGGCCATCGAGCGCAGGGGCGGCACGGTCATCGCCCACCTGAGCGGCGAGGTGGACATGACGAACGCTCCCCGCGTGCGGGACGAGCTGCTCGTCTCGGTGCCGAACGACGCAATGGCCCTCGTCGTCGACCTCGACGGCTGCCGCTACCTCGACTCGGCGGCGATCGAGGTGCTGTTCGACCTCGCCCGGCGGCTCGGCCGGCGCCGCCAGGAGCTCAGGCTGGTGCTGCCGCCATCGTCGCCTCTGGTGCGGGTTCTGACGCTCACCGACGTGCAGAGCGTGGCCGTGGTGCACGAGACGCTGGACGCGGCGCTCGCGCAGTAGGCTGCGAGGCATGGCTCACGAATCGCCCAAGAGGATCCGCAACGTGGCTTTGGTGGGCCACCGGGGGAGCGGGAAGACCAGCATCAACGAGGCCCTGCTGTTCACGGCGGGCGCGGTCAACCGGCTCGGCTCGGTGGCGGACGGCACCACGGTCTCCGACTCGGCAAGCGACGAGAAGGCGCGGGAGATGTCGATCTCCGGCAGCCTCTCCTCGTTCCGCTGGGAGGACCGCAAGATCAACCTGGTCGACACGCCCGGCGAGCCCAGCTTCATCGCCGACGCGCTCGCCGCGCTGCGCGTCTGCGAGAGCGCGGTGTTCGTCGTCAACGGCGTGATGGGCGTCGAGGTCACCACGAGCCGGCTCTGGGAGCGCGCCTCCGAGCTCGGCCTGGCCCGCATCGTCTTCGTGAACATGCTCGACCGCGAGCGCGCCGACTTCTTCCGCAGCCTCGAGTCGCTCAAGCAGGCCTTCGGGCAGCACGTGGTGGCCACCGAGATCCCGATCGGCTCGGAGCACGAGCTGCAGGGCGTGGTCGACCTGATCGACATGAAGGCCTTCCGCTACGACGGCGAGGGCCGCGACAACTGCCAGGAGATCGAGATCCCCGCCGAGCTCGCCGACCAGGCCGCGGAGTACCGCGAGAAGCTGATGGACGAGGTGGCCGAGGTCTCCGACGAGCTGATGGAGCGCTACCTCGAGGGCGAGGAGATCACGCACGACGAGACGGTCGCCGCGCTCAAGACGGGCGTGACCGAGGGCCGGCTCTTCCCGGTCACGTGCGGCGCCGCCACGCGCAACCTCGGCATCAACCGGCTGCTGGACGCCTTCGTCGAGGACCTGCCCTCACCGGCCAAGAAGGGTCCCGTGGAGGTGGAAGGCACGACGCTCGAGCCCGACGAGTCGAAGGACCTCGTCGCCTTCGTGTTCAAGACGCTCGCCGACCCCTACGCCGGCCGCGTGAACCTCTTCCGCGTCTATCAGGGCGTCATGAAGCACGACTCCCAGGTCTTGAACACCCGGGCTCACGTCAAGGAACGGATCGGCCAGCTGCTCGTGCCGCAGGGCAAGGAGAACGAGCACGCCGACGCCTTCGGCCCCGGTGACATCGGCGCCGTCGCGAAGCTGAAGGAGACCCACGCCGGCGACGTGCTCGCCGACCAGGACGTGGAGATCCCGCTGCGGCTGCCGCAGATGCCTCGCCCGGTCATGGCCTTCGCGATCGAGGCCAAGGCGAAGGGCGACGAGGAGAAGATGGGCCAGGCGCTGCGCCGCCTCCAGGAGGAGGACCCGACGATCGACTTCCACCGCGACGACCAGACCGGTGAGCAGATCCTGGCCGGCATCACGCAGATCCACGTGGAGGTGATCGTCGACCGGATGAAGGAGCGCTTCGGCGCCGAGGTCGAGCTGCACCCGCCGCACGTGCCCTACCGCGAGGCGATCAAGGGCGGCGCCAAGTCGCACGCCCGCTACAAGAAGCAGACCGGCGGGCGCGGCCAGTTCGCCGACTGTCACATCGAGATCGAGCCCCTGCCGCAGGGAGAGGGGTTCGAGTTCGTCAACGCGATCAAGGGCGGCGTGATCCCCGGCGGCTTCATCCCGGCGGTCGAGAAGG
>Ga0081538_10000175_pt1 | contig 69198 bp, 67 predicted proteins | sample TabmetS5T2R1_FD_71022 | JGI IMG/M metagenome (GOLD analysis project Ga0081538, IMG submission 71022) | Tabebuia heterophylla rhizosphere microbial communities from the University of Puerto Rico - S5T2R1 | ecosystem: Host-associated > Plants > Roots > Rhizosphere ... | reverse complement strand
CGGTCGTCGAGATCGTGGTCAAGCCGGGCGGGCGCTGCCGCTACACGACGATCCAGAACTGGTCGAACAACGTCTACAACCTCGTCACGAAGCGCGCGGTCGCCTACGAGAACGCGACCATGGAGTGGGTGGACGGGAACCTCGGCTCGAAGCAGACGATGAAGTACCCGGCCATCTGGCTCATGGGCGAGGGCGCCCACGGCGAGGTGCTCTCGATCGCCTTCGCGGGTGACGGGCAGCACCAGGACGCGGGCGGCAAGGCCGTCCACGTCGCGCCGAACACGTCCTCGGTGATCACCTCCAAGTCGATCTCGAAAAACGGCGGCCGCTCGAGCTACCGCGGCCTCCTCGAGGTCGCCAAGGGCGCCCACGGGGCTCGCTCGAAGGTCGTCTGCGACGCGCTCATCCTCGACGAGGAGTCGCGCACCGATACGTACCCGTACATCCGCATCGACGAGAACGACGTCGACATCGGCCACGAGGCGACCGTCTCGAAGATCGGCGAGGAGCAGCTCTTCTACCTGATGAGCCGCGGGCTCTCCGAGGCCGAGGCGGCAGCAATGATCGTCTCGGGCTTCGTCGAGCCGATCACGAAGGAGCTCCCGCTCGAGTACGCGGTCGAGATGAACCGCCTGATCCAGCTCCAGATGGAGGGTTCTGTCGGTTGATCGTCGAGCGCACCGACTTCGTCTCGGTGCCGGTGCAGGACATGGAGCGGTCGAAGCGGTTCTACGCCGAGACGCTCGGCCTGCCCAGCCCGAACCTCGAGGAGAACGGTTGGCCCGAGTTCGAGACGGGTAACGTCAGCCTCTACCTGGTCGACCCGGGCAACATCGGCCGGGAGTTCACCGGCCCGCACACGGCGCACATCGCGCTGCGGGTGCCGGACGTCGTCGAGGCCCGCCGCGAGCTCGAGGGAAAGGGCGTCGAGTTCGAGGGCGACGTCCTCGACACGGGCGTTTGCCACATGGCCTTCTTCCACGACCCGGACGGCAACGCGCTCATGCTCCACCGTCGCTACGCGCCATGATCGACGTCGAGCGCATCGACTACGTCCCCATTCCCACGCGGGACCCGGCGAAGGCGCGTAGGTTCTACGGGGAGCTGCTCGGGCTCGAGGAGTCCTCGTCCTCGGCGGACAGCGCCTGGTTCGAGTTCGAGACGTCGAACGTGACGCTCGGCTTCTGGCAGCCGGAGAAGATGGGCCGCGAGTTCGTGCCGGCCACGGGCGTGGCCATCCGCGTGGCGGACGTCGCCGAGGCCCGGCGGAGGCTCGAGGCAGAGGGCGTCGAGTTCGACGGCGAGACTGTCGATTCGGGCGTCTGCCACTTGGCCTTCTGCACCGATTTCGACGGAAACACGCTCATCGTCCACCGGAGGTACGCGCCGTGAGCCGCGCCGCCGCCCTCGAGCGCTACAACGCGCTGCCGCTTCCGTCGACCTCGGACGAGCACTGGCGCTTCACGGACCTGCGCGGCTTCGACCCGGACTCCTACGCCGTCGACGGCGCCGAGGCCAAGTCCGTGGCGGACAGCATGCTCGAGATCGACGCCGCCGCGATCGCCGACGCGACGGAGGGCGGGATCGAGATCCTCAGCGCCCTGGAGGGCATCACCTTCGAGCCGCTCGCCGACCACCAGCGTCTCGGCACTCTCGTCGGCCCCGAGGACAAGCTCACGGCCCACAACGCCGCCGTCTGGCAGCACGGGCTGCTGGTGCGGGTGCCTGCCGGGGTCGAGCTGGAGAAGCCGCTCTACGTGCGCGTCGGGAGCTCGACGCCGAAAGGCTCGCTCTTCTGGCGGCTGCTCGTGATCGCCGAGGAGGGCTCGCGCTTCACGCTGATCGAGGAGTCCGCCTCGACCGACCCCGAGCTCGAGTCGTACTCGAACGCGGTCGCCGAGGTCTTCGTCGAGCGCGGCGCGAAGCTCGAGTACGTCTCCATCCAGAACCTCTCCAGGAACACCTGGCACTTCGCCACCCACCGCGCGCGGGTGGCCGAGGACGCCGAGCTCGACTGGGTCGCCGGCGGCTTCGGCTCGCGCAAGGGGAAGGTCACGATCGAAAACCGGCTCGCCGGCAGGGGCGCAACCTCTCGCGTCACGGGCGCGTACTTCGCCGACGGCGACCAGCACCTCGACTACGACACGCTCCAGGAGCACCAGGCGCCCAACACGACCTCAGACTTCGCCTTCAAGGGCGTGCTCCGGGACAAGGCGACCTCCGTGTGGCGCGGGATGATCAAGGTCGACCGGGACGCGCAGCGGACGAACGCCTACCAGGAGAACCGCAACCTCCTGCTCTCGCCGCAAGCGCACGCCGACTCGATTCCGGGCCTGGAGATCCTCGCCAACGACGTGCGCTGCACCCACGGCGCCACGGTCTCGCAGGTGAACCGCGACGAGCTCTTTTACTGCATGGCCCGCGGGCTCTCCCGCGAGGAGGCCCAGCTCCTCATCGTGCGCGGGTTCTACCAGGAGATCTTCGACCGGATCGAGCTCGAGCCGGTCCGCGACGCGCTCCAGAGCGTCCTCGAGGCGCGGCTGCTCGCCGCGTAAACGTCCTGAAACCAGGTGGTGAAGATCCGGCGAACACCGCGACTCGCGGCGCCCGAGCAGTCAGAATCGCGGTGCGGGGCTACGACTCGGTATGGACGCGAACAAACTCTCCACGCTGCCGGCCTTCGCCGACCTGACCGAGGAGGAGCAAACGCGCATCGCCGAGGTTGGCGACATGGTCGAGGTTCCGCCCGGCGCCCTTCTTACCGCTGAGGGGGAATTCGGTTATAGCTTCTTCATCGTCGAGGAAGGCACGGCCGAGGTGACCGAGCGCGGTGCGCCCATCGCCCAGCTCGAGGCGGGCGACTTCTTCGGCGAAATCGGCCTGCTCGTCACGGGCCGGCGGACGGCATCTGTGACGGCGACGTCCCCGATGCGGCTGTTCGCCCTGTTCGATCAGGACTTTCGCCGCGTGTGTGCGGAAGTCCCGGCCTTCGAGCGCCGGATGCGCGAGGTTATGGCCGAGCGCCTCGACCGTCGGTAGTAGCGGTATCCGCAGCGGCGTAGGATCAAGGTCATGAGCCGCTGCTGCCAGCCACCACGCGGCTGTACGAGACTCTTCTCGAAGCGCGCCGCGCGCAGGGACGCGAAGCACTACCGCCGCGACGGAGTCGACGACACGGCCGAGGAGATGATCTCCTTCCTGCGAGGACGCGGCATCGAGGGCGTCTCGGTGCTGGAGATCGGCGGCGGCATCGGCGCCATCCAGCTCGAGCTCCTGAAGGCCGGCGCGGCACGGGCGACGAACCTCGAGCTCTCCCCGGAGTACGAGGAGGTCGCGGACGAGCTGGCGCGCGAGGAGGGCGTCGCCGAACGGGTCGAGCGCCGCCTGGGGGACGTCGTCTCCGAGCCCGCGCTCGCCGGCGAGGCCGACGCGGTCGTCATGCACCGGGTCGTCTGCTGCTATCCGGACTACGACGCCCTTGTCGGCGCGGCGTCCGAGCGGGCGAGGCGCTACCTCGTCATGAGCTTCCCGCGCCCTCGCTGGGCGATCCGCGCCGGCGTCTCCCTCGTGAACCTGTGCGCGCGGCTCCTCCGCTGGGAGTTCCGCGCCTGGGTGCATCCGCCGGAGGCGGTCGTGCAGGCCGCCGAGCGCCGCGGGCTCAGGCTCGCTTCCGAGTCTCGCGGCCGCATCTGGCAGGTAGCCGCCTTGGAACGCGTCGCGTAGCCGCCTTGGCCCGTCGCTACGATTGATGCCATGGTGGTGACCACCCAGCCGCAGCTCGACGCGGAGAGGCTTCGCGGCGACTTCCCCATCTTCAAGCAGCAGATTCACGGCAAGCCGCTCGCCTACCTCGACTCCGCGAACTCGTCGCAGAAGCCCCGCCAGGTCCTCGACACTCTGCGGACGTTCTACGAGACGTCCTACGCGAACGTCCACCGCGCCGTCTACGAGCTCGGCCTCCGCTCCGACGCCGCGTACGACGGCGCCCGGGGGAAGGCGTGCGCCTTCGTCAACGCGGAGACGACTGCCGAGGTGATCTTCACCCGCAACGCGACCGAGGGCCTCAACCTGGTCGGTTACGGCTGGGGGCTCGACAACCTCGGCCCGGGGGACCTCGCGCTCGTCACCGAGCTCGAGCACCACTCGAACTTCGTCCCCTGGCAGTACATCGCCCACCGGACCGGCGCCGAGTTCGCTGCGATCCCGATCGACGAGAACGGAGAGCTGCGCCTCGATGCGCTGGACGAGCTGGAGACTCGGGGCCGGGTGAAGGTCGTCGCGTGTGGGCTCGTCTCGAACTCACTGGGGACGATCAACCCCGTGGAGCAGCTGGCGGCCTGGGCGCACGAGCGGGGAGCGATCATGGTGGTCGACGCCGCCCAGGCGGCTCCGCACCGGCCGCTGAACGTGCAGGCGCTCGGCTGCGACTTTCTCGCGTTCACCGGCCACAAGATGTGTGGGCCCAGCGGGATCGGCGTGCTCTGGGGCCGGCGGGAGCTGCTCGAGCGCATGTCGCCCTTCGAGCTCGGCGGCGAGATGATCAGGAAGGTCACCGTCGAGAAGACGACCTGGAACGAGCTTCCGCACAAGTTCGAGGCCGGAACGCCTCCGATCGCGCAGGCGGTCGGTCTCGGAGCGGCGATCGACTACCTCACCGACGTCGGGCTCGAGGCGGTTGAACGGCACGAGGCGGAGCTCACCGCGTATGCCTGGGGCCGGCTGTCCGAGGTCCCGGGGCTCACGCTCTACGGCCCGCCGCCCGACCGGAGGGCCGGAATCATCAGCTTCAATCTCGACGGAGTCCATCCGCACGACGTCGCGCAGGTGGTCGACTCCGAAGGCGTCGCCGTGCGGGCGGGGCATCACTGCAACCAGCCGCTGATGATCAGCCTCGGTGTCACGGCGACGACACGCGCGAGCTTCTATCTCTACACGCTGCCCGAGGAGATCGACAGGCTCGTCGACGGCCTGCACAAGGCGCGTAAGCTTTTCTCCTAGAGATGTCCGAGCTCGACAGCCTCTATCGCGAGGTCATCCTCGACCACTACAAGAACCCCCGCGGCCACGGGGTGATCGACGGCGCCGACGCGGAGGCCGAGGGCCAGAACCCGCTCTGCGGCGACGAGGTCTCGATCGCCGTCGCTTTCGACGGAGATACGATCTCGGACGTCAAGTTCCAGGGCCGCGGCTGCGCGATCAGCCAGGCGGCCACCTCGATGCTGATGGACATGGTCAAGGGGCGCTCCGCGCAGGAGGTCGCCTCGATGTCCCGTGACGAGCTCCTGGACGAGGTGGGCATCCCGCTGACGCCGGTCCGCCTCAAGTGCGCGCTGCTCGGGCTGGGCGTCCTCAAGCTCGCGCTCCACAAGGGCCGCGGAACGGCGCTCCCGCAGGAGTGGGCGGCGCTCGAGGAGCTCGAGCTCAAGTAGGCCTATGCCGGAGCTCGTCGTCGGCCCGGTCGAGGAGTTTCCGCCGGGCGAGGTCAAGATCGTGCGCGACGGTCAGCTCGTGATCGGCGTCTACAACTGCGACGGCGACTTCTTCGCCATCGAGGATCGCTGTTCGCACGACGACGGCCCGCTCTGCGAGGGCGACTTCGAGCCCGACGAGTGCGTGGCCATCTGCCCGAGGCATGGGTCCCGCTTCGACGTGCGGACCGGCAGGCCGCTCACGCTTCCGGCGTATGTCCCCGTGGACACCTTCGAGGTGAAGGTCGAGGACGGCGTCGTGCGCGTCGTCGTTCCCTAGACTGCATCGAGTCGATGTCCCGAGAAGAGCGAGTCGCGCGGAACGAGGCCCTCTTCCGCGAGGTCAACGAGCGGATCAAGCAGGTGAACGAGAGCCTGGAGCCGGGCTCGGAGTCGGAGTTTCTCTGCGAATGCGGCGATCCCGATTGCACGACCGCGATCAGCCTCACCCTCGCCGAGTATGAAGGCGTGCGGAAGGTTGCGACGCACTTCGCCGTTCTTCCCGGTCACAGCGACCCCTCCGTCGATCAGGTGATCGCGCGGAACGACCGCTTCGTCGTGGTCGAGAAGACCGAGCCCGAAGCCGCGAAGGTCACGGTCCGCGAGGACCCGCGCAGCTAGTGCTGGACGATCGCGTCCGGGGGGTGCTCGCGCGCCTCGAGGCGGACGAAGTACGGGCACCGGCCGTCCCGGTGAAGCCCGCCACCGGGCGCTTCCTCTTCTCCCTCGTCGCGCCTCAGACCGACTGCGAGGTGCTGGAGGTCGGCGGGGGCCGGGGGCACTCGACCATCTGGTTCGCCGCCGGCGTCCGCATTCTCGGGGGTCGCGTCGTCTCCCTGGAGCGCGATCCCGACATCGCCGCCGACTGGCAGCGCAACGTCGCCGACGCCGGCCTGGAGGAGTGGGCCGAGCTGATCGAGGGAGACGCCCTCGAGACGCTCACGGCCGTGGAGGACGTTTTCGACGTCATCTTCCTCGACGCGAAGAAGGACGAGTACGAGCAGTACTTCGACCTCTCTCGCCGGCTCGTCGACCCGGGCGGGCTGATCCTCGCCGACAACGTCCTCTCGCACGAAGACGTGCTGGCCGCGTACAGCCGGGCGCGCCAGAGCGACCCCACGCTCCTGAGCATCACCTTGCCGCTCGACAGCGGCCTCGAGGTGACGTCCGTTCTCGAGCCTTAGGTCGTCGTCGTCGTCGCGCCCCACTCCTCGGGCGGCACCTCCCGCAGGAGCTGCGCGAACGACCAGCGGTGGCCCTCGAGATCTTCGGTGTCGTAGCGCCGGTCGCCGTAGGGCGTGTCCTCCAGCTCGCCGAGGATCGGGGCGCCGGCCTCGACCGCGCGCGCGTGGTGGGCGTCAACGTCCTCGACGTAAACATGAACGAGATGGGTGAAGGCGCCGAGCTCCTTCGGGCTCCTGAACTCGGGGCCTGGGTGGCCGAGGAAGACCTCGCCGTCGCCGAGCGTCACCTCGGCGTGCGTCACGACTCCGGCTTCGTCGGTGAAGCGCAGCCGTTCCTCGAAGCCGAACGCGCGGCCGAGCCACTCGATCGCCGCAGCGACGTCCTCGTAGAGCAAGTAGGGCGTCACGGTCTGCACCGGTTTCGCACCTCCTTCTGGTGTCCTGGCTGAATGCGTATCATGGCTCTAACCACGGAAAGGGGGTGGTCCGACTTTGATTTCTGACAGTACGGGCAGTGGAGGTAGTCGCAGGTAGGGGCGTGTCCCCAGACCTACGGGGAATCGCCTAGCCAGCGTGGGGGACAACCCAGCGCCCCTGCTAATCCAGGCGATCTACCGGGCGGGGGCCTTCGGGCCCCCGCTTTCTTTTGCGCGAGGAGCGCTAGGCGGACCAGATGTGGTAGCGCGTGCGGCCGCCTAGGTGGCCTGTGCCGACGATTCGGAGGAGCTCGTCCCGGGAGACCATCTTCTCGATCGGGTCCTCGCCCCACAGCACCTCGAACGTGAACTCGCCGGGGATCTGGCCGTAGAGCCACTCGAACGTCTGGGTCAGCCGGTCGACGCCGCCCGGCGTCAGGATCCAGCTGACCGCATCGTCCCAGGCACCCACCTCCAGGAGCAGGTGGATGTCCGCGAGCTCGAGGAGCCAGGGGCCTTTCCTGCCGGCCTGCTCGGCCTGGATGGGGAGAAGTCCGAGCCCGCGGCTCTCGACGGCGATGCGGTTGGCCTCCGCCTTGTCGAACTGCTCCGCCGCGACGACCGCGTAGAGCGCGTCCATGGGCTGAGAATAGACCCGAAGGTCGGAGCGCAAAGGTTAGGACGCGACCGCGCGGCGCACCTGTTCCTCGACGCCGATCGGCGTGACGCCGAAGGCGTCGATGGCCGGCTGGGGGTCGCAGACATTGTCGCCCAGGTCGAGCATGTCCACGGCCGCGGGGGCGCCCTTGAGCGGCGGGAGGACCTGGCCCACGGTCGCCCCCGCCTTGAGGAGCGCCGGCGGCATGGTGAACGCGAGCCGGCGCTTGCCGAGGAGCTTGCGGATGAGCGCGTGCAGCTCGGCCCAGGTGAGCCGGTCGGGCCCGCCGAGGTCGAAGGTTCGGTTCGCGGTCTCCGGGGCCGAGACGGCCTTGGCGAAGAACTCGGCGACGTCTTCTACCCAGATTGGTTGCAGACGGTGGCGGCCCAGAACGGGCGTGACCGGCGAGTAGCGGACGAGTCGGATCTGCTGGGCCAGGAGTCCGCCGTCGCGCCCGAAGATGAAGCTCGGGCGGAAGATCACGTGCTCGAGCCCCGAGTACTTCACGGCCTGCTCCTCCTCCCACTTGGCATGGTAGTAAGGCGCGATCTCCCGGCCCTCCTCCGTGCCGAGGGCGCTCATGAGCACGACTCTCTTGATGCCGGCGTTCTTCGCCGCGTCCACGAGGTCGCGGGTCCCCTGCACCATCACGCGCTCGGTCGGCTCCGCACCCGCGAACGGCGGGAGGGCGACGAGATGGACGACCGTCTCGCAGCCCTCGACGGCTCGGCGCAGGCTCTCCACGTCGGTCATGTCGCCGGCAACGACCTCGCAACCCCACGCCCGCAGCTGGTCCTGCTTGTCGGGCTTGCGAGCAAGGACGCGAACGGGCAGCTCTGTCGCCCGCAAGGCGTGAACGACCTTCGTGCCGACGAAGCCGGTTCCCCCGGCGACAAGGATCATTCGTCTGCGAAGTTCTTCCAGTAGCGGCTCGGCGTGGGACCTGCTTGCCCCTGGTACTTGGAGCCCAAACCCCCCGTCCCGTACGGGTACTCCGCGGGCTCGGAGAGCTGGACGAAGGACAGCTGGCCGATCTTCATGCCGTAGTAGATCGTGATCGGGAGGTTGGCCACGTTCGAGAGCTCGAGCGTCACGTGGCCGTCCCAGCCCGGGTCGATGAAGCCGGCGGTCGAGTGGATGAGGAGCCCGAGTCGGCCCAGCGAGCTCTTGCCCTCCAGGCGCGCGACGAGGTCGTCCGGGAGCGTGATCCGCTCCAGCGTGGAGCCGAGGACGAACTCGCCGGGATGGAGGATGAAGGCCTCCTCGGAGTCGACCTCGACGAGCTCGGTCAGGTCCTCCATCTCGTGCTTCACGTCGATGAACGGGTAGCGCGAGTTGCGAAAGACGCGGAAGAGGCGGTCGACGCGGACGTCCACGCTTGAGGGCTGGAGCAGCTCCTCGGCGTACGGGTCGATGCCGATTCGCCCCTCCTCGAGCAGGCGCCGGATGGTGCGGTCGGAGAGGACCATGCCGACCGCCAATCTATAAGCTCCTCCCGTGGCTACGACACGGACAATCGAGATCAAGACCGACATCCCGGGCCCGCGCAGCGCGGAGATTCTCGCCCGGAAGGAGCGGGTCATCGCCGAGCCGCTCTCCATCTACCTGCCGCTCGTGATCGCCGACGGTCGCGGTGCGACCGTGACCGACGTCGACGGCAACACGTACGTCGACTTCGCCGGCGGCGTCGGCTGCATGAACGTCGGCCACTCGCATCCGCGTGTCGTGGAGGCGATCCGCGACCAGGCGGAGCGCTTCACGCACACCGACTTCACGATCGTCCCCTACGAGAACTACGTCGCGCTGGCCGAGCGCCTGCTCGAGCTGGCGCCGATCTCCGGCGAGACCCGTGCCGGCTTCTTCAACTCGGGTGCCGAGGCGATCGAGAACTCGATCAAGTTCGCGCGCGCCTACACCAAGCGGGCCGGGGTGATCGCGTTCGAGGGCGCCTTCCACGGTAGGACGCTGCTCGCGCTCAGCCTCACGTCGAAGACGCACCCGTACAAGGCGGGGCTGGGCCCCTTCGCCCCCGAGACCTACCGCGTCCCGTTCGACGACCTCGAGGCGCTCGGGTACGCGTTCAAGACGCGCGTGGCTCCCGAGGACGTCGCGGCGATCGTCCTCGAGCCGGTGCAGGGTGAGGGTGGCTTCGTCGTTCCCTCGATCGAGTTCGTGCAGGGCCTGCGGCGCATCTGCGACGAGCACGGGATCGTCTTCGTCGCCGACGAGGTGCAGACGGGCTTCTGCCGCACCGGAAAGACGTTCGCGATCGAGCACTTCGGGGTCGAGCCGGACCTGATGGCGGTGGCCAAGTCGATCGCCGCCGGTCTCCCGCTCTCGGGCGTGTTCGGCCGGGCCGAGATCATGGACGCTCCCGGCGACAGCGCGGTCGGCGGCACCTACGTGGGGAACCCGGTCGCCATCGCGGCCGCCCATGCCGTGCTCGACGTCGTCGCCGACGAGCGTTTGAACGAGCGTGCCGAGGCCATCGGCGAGACGATTCGAGCGCGAATGGAGACCTGGCGGGACCGCTTCGACGCCGTCGCCGACGTCCGCGGGCTCGGGGCCATGCTCGCAATCGCGATCGAGCGTGACGGGAAGCCCGACGCCGACCTGGCGACTGCCGTGGCCGAAGGCGCGGCGCGCCGAGGCCTCCTCCTCCTGAAGGCCGGCATCTACTCGAACTGCGTCCGCGTGCTCGTCCCGCTCGTAATCGAGGATGCGGAGCTGGCCGAGGCGCTGGACGTCTGGGAGGACGCTCTCACCGAAGCGGCCGGCTGAACCCCTACCGCCCTGCGGCAGGAACACTATGGCGGTGCATGTCGGAGAGTTGATCGTGGGTCGGTACGAGCTCGAGGAGCTCGTCGGCGAGGGCGGCATGTCGAGCGTCTACCGTGCGTACGACACCGTCCTCGAGCGCCGTGTCGCCATCAAGGTGCTGCATGAGCACTTCTCGCGCGACCCCGAGTACGTGGAGCGGTTCCGGAGGGAGGCCAGGGCGATCGCCCGTCTCGCCCACCCCAACGTCGTGACGGTCATCGACCGGGGCGAGTGGGAAGGGCGGCAGTTCATCGTCTTCGAGCATGTCGCCGGTGACAACCTCAAGGCGGTGATCGTGAGGGAGGGCCCGCTGCCGGTCGACACGGCCGTCCGCCTTGCGTGCCAGATCGGCCGCGCGCTCGCCTTCGCGCATCAGCTCGGGATCGTCCATCGCGACGTGAAGCCGCACAACGTCCTCATCGACGCGAACGGGACGGCGAAGGTCACTGACTTCGGGATCGCGCGAGCACTCGACACGGACGAGGCCCTCACGGCCACGGGCACGGTGCTCGGCACCGGCCAGTACCTTTCACCGGAGCAGGCGAACGGCGAGCGCGGCGACGAGTATTCCGACCAGTACTCGCTCGGCGTCGTCGCCTACGAGCTCCTGACCGGCGAGCCGCCGTACACCGGCGACAACCTTATGGCGGTGGCAATGCGGCACGTCCGCGATCCGGTGCCGAGCGTGCGTGATCGCCGGCCCGAAGTGCCCGGGCGGGTGGACGCGATCGTCGCGAAGGCGATGGCGAAGCGGCCCGAGGATCGCTTCGCCTCGATGGCAGCGTTGACGGCTGCACTCGAATCGTGCGTGACCGAGACCGGTGACGAGGCGCGGTCGCAGGAGCAGGACGAGGACACGGGCGTCATCCCACCCCGACCGCTCGCGGCGCCTGCGGCTCAGCCGGCGACTGTCCGCACCCGGGTCGCGCCGCCGCGCCGCTCCGGCCTCCGAGTCGCCGGCGTCCTTCTCCTTGCCGCCGTCGTTCTCGTCGGCGGCCTGCTCGTCGCCGAGCTTGCCTTCGAAGGCAGCCTTCCCGGCCTGGGAGGGGACGAGCCCACGCCGGTGCGGGTCCAGGCGATCGCAGACTTCGATCCGCACGGCGACGGGACGGAGCATCCGGACGAGGTGGGGCTCGCGACCGACCGTGATGTCTCCACCTCCTGGTCGACCGAGAGCTACCGGAGCTTCGACAAGGACGGCGTCGGCGTCATCGTCGACGCCGGCAGCCGCGTCGCGCTCTCGAGGGTCGTCGTCGTCAGCGACACGCCGGGCTTCACGGCGATGATCCTGGGCGGCGCGAGCCGCGACGCCGATTTCGTCGACGTCTCGGACGAGCAGGAGGTCGGGCGTAGGACGACGTTCGACGTGAACACCCGCGGCGAGGACTACCGTTACTACGTCGTCTGGTTGACGAACGTGAGCGGCAGCGCCCACGTCAACGAGATCCGCGCCTTCGCGTCGAGCTGACTCTCCCGCGGGCTCAGTAGCGCAGCGCGGCGCGGCGCTCGTGGCGCTCGAGGGCGAGCTCGACCAGCCGGTCGAGCAGCTCCGGGTAGGGGGTGCCGGACGCCTCGAAGAGCTTGGCGTAGACGCTGGTCGCGGTGAAGCCCGGGATCGTGTTCAGCTCGTTGACGACGACGTCGCCGTCGGGCCTGACGAAGAAGTCGACGCGGGCCATGCCCTCGCAGTCGCAGGCGACGAAGGCCGCGACCGCCAGCTCCTGGACGCGGGCCGCCGACTCGGCCGAGACGCGGGGCGGGATCACCAGCTCCATGCCGCCGTCGGCGTACTTCGCCTCGTAGTCGTACCAGTCGCTCGCGAGCGGGACGATCTCGCCTGGGACGGACGCGATCGGGTCGGCGTTGCCGAGCACGCTGCACTCGACCTCGACGCCGTCCAGGAACTCCTCGACGAGGATCTTCTCGTCGTGCGCAAAGGCGAGCTCCACCGCGGCCGGAAAGTCCTCCTCGTCCTGGACGACGCTGATCCCGACGCTCGAGCCGAGCCTGGCCGGCTTCACGACGCAGGGGAACCCGGTTGGGCTCGTAGCCTTCTCGCCTGCTCGGACGGTCACGCTCCGCGCCACCGGAACGTCCTTGTCGCGCATGACCGACTTGAACAGGTCCTTGTCCATGGCGAGCGCCGAGGCCGTCACCCCGGCCCCGACGTAGGCGACTCCTGCAAGCTCCAGGAGGCCTTGAACGGCGCCGTCCTCACCGAAGGGGCCGTGCAGAACGGGGAAGACGACGTCGAGGGCGACGGCCTCCTCGCGGCTCAGGAGCCAAGGGCCCTCGCGGGGGATCTCGATCGGGACGACGTCGTAGCGGTCGGGATCGAGCCCGTCGATCACCGAGCCGGCGGAGTCGAGGGAGACGTCGTGCTCGCTGGAGCGCCCGCCCCCAAGCACCGCTACGCGCAGCTTCGCGATCGCCGCTCCTACTCGCTGACGAAGCGGCCGACGAGGATGGTCACGGTCGATCCGGGCTCGACCTCGGTGCCTCCGGAAGGATCCTGGTCGAGGACGATGCCGTCCTCGGAGGGGTCGGTGACGTCCTCGAAGACGGTGGAGGGGCGCAGCCCGGCATCGCGGATCATCGCGCGGGCGGTGGAGACCTCCTCGCCGATCACGTCCGGGGTCGTCGTCAGCTCGGGCCCGGTCGAGATCGTGATCGTCACGGTCGACCCCTTCGCCGTCTCCGTGCCCGCGCTCGGGCTCTGAGCCGAGACGAGGCCCTCCGACACGGTGTCGCTCGACGCCTGCGTCACGGAAACCTCGAAACCGGCGCCCTGGAGCTCGGCCGTCGCGCTCGACTCGGACTGGCCGAGCACGTCGGGCACCGCGATCTGGCGAACGCCCTTGGAGACGCGCACCTCGACCTGCGAGCCCTCGTCGACTATCTGCCCGGCCTCCGGGTCCTGCCCGGTGACCTGGCCCACGGGCCTCTGGGAGAAGACCTCGACGCGCTGCGGCTCGAGGCCGAGCTGGGTGAGGGCGTCGACGGCCTCCTCGTACGTGCCGCCGACCAGCGACGGCACCTCCACCTGTCTCGGCCCGGTCGAGACCGTGATCGTCACCGTGCTCCCCTTGGAGACCTGTGTCCCCTCGCGCGGGCTCTGCTCCATCACGATCCCGCGCTCCACGTCGGTACTCGGTTGCTCCTCGACCTCTGCCTCGAGGCCGACCGCCTCGATCTGGTCGATCGCCTGCTGCTGCCGCAGCCCCTCGACGAGCGGGACGCCGACGGGTGCAGACTCCTCCAGCTGGTCCTGGATCTGGTTGTAGGCCCACCAGCCGGCTAGGACGGCCGCTGCGATGAGGAGCGCGACCAGGAGCCAGGGCACCCAGCGCCTCCGCTTCCGCGGCGGCTCGTCGTAAGGGCTCGCCGGCGGGTAGCCGGGCGGCCTCCTCGGCGCCGACGGCCTGGGAGGCGGCGGCGCGACGACGCGGGTTGGGCCCTCACCCAGGAGCTCCGTCGCCTCGCCTGCCGCGAGGCCGCCGGCCGCGCCCGCCAGGAGGGCGGTCGCGGCGGTCGACGTCGCACGGGAGATCGGCAGGCCGGCCTCGACGCGCTCGAGGTCCTCGATGAACTCCTCGGCGCTCTGGTAGCGCTCTTCGGGGTCCTTGGCGAGCGCGCGGAGCACGATCTGGTCGAGCTCGACGGGGATCTCGGGCCGGAGCGCCGACGGCGGCGCGGGCAGGTCGTTGACATGTTTCATGGCGATCTCGATGGCGGAGTCGCCGGTGAACGGCACCTTGCCGGTGAGCATTTCGTAGAGGACGACGCCCGCCGAGTAGAGGTCCGACGCCGCCGTCACGGGCGCCCCGCGCGCCTGCTCCGGCGAGAGGTACTGCGCGGTGCCCATGATCGAGCCGGCCTCGGTCATCTGCGAGGCGCCGTGGCGCGCGATGCCGAAGTCGGTGACCTTGAGGCGGGGCTCGTTGGCCTTCGCGTGCTGGTCCGCGGAGACGAGCACGTTGTGGGGCTTGATGTCGCGGTGGATGATCCCGTGCCGGTGCGCGAAACGGAGCGCTTCGAGGAGCTGCTTCGCGTAGGCGATCGCCGTGCCGATGGGCAAGGCGCCGCGGGTCATGATCAGCTCCTTGAGGCTCCGCCCCTCGATCACCTCCATGGCGATGTAGTACGTCCCCTCGGCCTGGCCGCGGTCGTAGATGGAGACGATGTTCGGGTGCGAGAGGCCGGCGGCCGACTTCGCCTCGCGCCGGAAGCGCTCGATGAAGAGGTCGTCGTTCGCGTAGCGGTCGTTCAGGATCTTCACCGCCACGCGGCGCCCGAGCTCCTCGTCCTCGGCGAGGTAGACGTTCGCCATCCCTCCGGACCCGAGCTTCCTCAGGATCCGGTAGCGGCCGTCAAAGAGCGTGTTGATGAGCGAGTCGGACGAGCCGGCCATGGCGGGGCCTTTAGAGGTTAGGCATTTCTTCTGAGGGCCGCTTCCATGATGGAGCGGGCAATGGGGGCGGCGGTGGCGCCGCCCGTGCCCGCCTGATCGGAGAGCGCCACGGCCACGGCCACCTCGGGCCGCTCCGCGGGCGCGAAGGCGATGAACCAGGTGTTGTTGTGGCCTGCGACCCCTGTTTCGGCCGTCCCGGTCTTGCCGGCGACGGAGATGCCGTTGATCTGGGCGGCGACTCCGGTCCCGAATTCCACTGCCTGCACCATCATCGCGGTCAGGTCGGCTGCCGTGCTCGGTTGGATTGCGGTCTTCCACTCCTCGGGCTCGAAGTCCTGGATCACGTCGCCGTCCGGCGAGACGATCCGTTCCACGAGCTTTGGCTCCATGACCACGCCTCCGTTGGCCACGCCGGCGGCGACGAGGGCCATCTGCAGCGGCGTGACGACGAGCCGCTCCTGCCCGAAGGCGAGGCGTCCGGGATCGACTTCGCTTCCGCTCTCGGGGTCGTACAGGCGGCCGTTGCGGTAGAGGCCGCTGATCAGGACCTCCTCCGAGGGCAGCTCGATCGGCGGCCGCTCGTAGAAGCCGAACCGCTTGGCGTAGTCGAGGATGACCTCGGCGCCGAGCTCCTTGCCGATGTTGCAGAAGACGGAGTTGATGGAGTTCTGGACCGCCTGCGCGAGGGTCACGCGGCCGAACCCGGAGGGCGTGCCCTGGTCGGAGAAGTTGAAGACCCGCTGGCCGAAGAGCGTGCAGAAGCCCGGGTCGTCGAACTCGCTCTCGGGCGTGAACGTGCCGGTGTCGAGTGCGGCCGCCGCGGTCACGATCTTGAAGGTCGACCCGGGGATGAAGCGGCCGGCGGTCGCCCGGTCGAGGAGCGGCGCGGCGGGCTCGCACGGCGCCGTGATCGCCTCGATCGAGTCGAAGTCGCTCTCGACGAGGTTCGGGTTGAAGGACGGCGACGACGCGAGGGCGAGCACACGGCCGGTCGAAGGCTCGAGCGCCACGGCCGCCCCGCAGTTCCCGTCCAGGCCGTCCGCGGCCGCGCGCTGGACGTCGAGGTCGAGCGTCGTGACGAGGTTGTTGCCGACCCGTGGGATCCCGCGCAAGTTGTCCAGCGTCGTGTCGAAGATGGTGCTCAGGTTGGCGTTCGAGGCGGTGAGGAAGTCGTTCATCGACTTCTCGAGGCCGGTCCGGGAGCGCCCGATCGTCGAGTAGCCGACCGCGTGCGCCGTCAGCGAGCGCTCGGGATAGCGGCGGAGGTACCAGACGGTGCCGTCCTCGAGGGTGCGCTTCCGGTTCGCCGCCAACCGCGTGCGGCCGTTCGCGGAGAAGATGAGCCCCCGCTCGATCTCGAGCTCGCGCACGATCTGCGGGTTCCCCTGACGCGCCTCGAGGTCGGGCGCGCGCCAGAGCCAGTACGTCGCCGTGGCGATCAGCGCCACGAAGAGGAAGGAGAAGGCGAGGAAGAGGCGGCGGATCTGCGGGTTCACGCGCCCTGCTCCCTGTTGACCCGGTCGGAGACGAGCAGGAGCAACCCGAGCACGACGAAGTTCGCGACGATGCTCGAGCCCCCGTAGGAGACGAAGGGGAGCGTGATCCCCGTCAGCGGGATCAGCCCCGTGACGCCGCCGATGATGATGAACGCCTGCACCGACACCGCGGCGGTGAGCCCGGCGGCCAGAAGCTTCGAGAAGCCGTCCTGGGCGAGCATGGAGATGCGGAAGCCGCGGTAGGCGAAGAGCAGATAGAGGAGGATGACGCCCGCCGCGCCGGCCAGGCCGAGCTCCTGGGCGATGGCCGAGAAGATGAAGTCCGTCTCCAGGAAGGGGATGTACGTCCCCCCGTCCGGCGTCACGAGGACGCCGTCCCCGAGGCCGGTGCCGAAGACGCCGCCGCTCGAGATCGCGTAGAGCGACTGCACGAGCTGGTACGACTGTCCCTCGGGATCCGCCCAGGGGTCGAGCCAGCTCTGCACCCGGTCCTGCACATGCGGGATCACCTGGTAGAGGGCGAACGCCCCGGCGAGGAAGAGGGCGAGCCCTGCGGCCACGAACGACCAGCGGGCCGTGGCGGTGTAGAGCATGACGAGGAAGATGGCGAAGTAGAGGAGCGCGCCGCCGAGGTCACGGGTCTGGAAGAGCACGAGCATGGCGCCGCCCCAGATGAGGAGCAGCGGCCCGAGATGCTTCGGCGACGGGAGGCGCCCTTGGCCGCGGGGGCCGTAGGAGAGCATCTCTCGGTTGTCCTGCAGGTAGCCGGCGAGGAAGATGACGAAGAAGACCTTCGCCAGTTCGCCCGGCTGGAACACGATCGGGCCGCCCAGGTCGACCCACAGCGTGGCGCCGTTGATCGTCCTGCCGATCACCGGGAGCGCCGGCAGGACCAGGAGCACGAGGGCCGAGACGCCGAGGATGTACTTGACGCCGTCCAGTGAGCGGTAGTCCCGCAGGAGGAGAATCAGCACGGCGAAGAGGACGACGCCGACGACGACCCAGAGCCCCTGCCGGAACGCGAGCTCGGGCCTGATCCGGTAGAGCTCGGTCAGGCCGACCGCGCAGAGCAGCCCGCCGAGCGGGAGCAGGTAGGGGTCAGCGTGTGGCAGGCGAACGCGCAGGACGATGTGGGCCGCCAGGAAGAGCGAGACGAAGAAGGCCGCGTACGAGAGCGACGCGGTCGAGACCACGTCCGAGCGGGCGATGTAGACGGACGCGAAGCCGGCCGCCGTCAGGAGGCCGACCAGTCCCAGGTTCAGGAGCTCACGATTTCTGAGGGTCAGGGCACTGCCTCGGCTTCGTACACGGCCACCCGGGCGCGGGCGCGGTCGTACGAGACGAGCTCGTGATTGAGGAGCGAGGCTCGCTCCTCGGGCGAGAGCTGCGAGGCTTGGACGCGGCTCACGTACCGCTCACGGTAGAGGCCGACGCCGTCCCGGATGTCGAAGGGCACACCTTGGTAGACGACGATGTTGCCGTTTTCGTCAGCACCGACGAAGTACGCCCGCGAGATCCCGAAGAGCGCGCCGCCGAGCAGAAGCGCGACAAGGCCGAGTGCGACAAGGGCCCAGAGCACCCTGCGGCCCCAGCGTCCCTTCCTCCGGGGCTTCCGCGCCTCGACTGCCTGCGGCGCCGTCGTCTGCACCGGCTGGAGGTTCGTGAGCGTGTCCTCGAGCTCGTTCGTGTCGCCCTGGCCGTTGCTCTCGACGAGCGGCGCGGCGACGAGCGTCTCGTCGACGGCCTCGTCCCCTTCGACCCCGAAGAGGACGACGGTGACGTTGTCTTCGCCGCCTCCCGTGTTCGCCGCCCGCACGAGCTCCTTGGCCGCGTCGTCGAGTGTCGGGGCCGCGTCGAGGATGCCGAGGATGTCCTCGTCGCCGACCATGGTCGTGAGGCCGTCCGAGCAGAGCAGGAAGACGTCGCCCGGCTCGGCGTCGACGGCCATCGTGTCCACGTCCACGTGGGGATCGGTGCCGAGGGCGCGCGTGATCACCGAGCGCTGCGGGTGGGCCTCCGCCTCTTCGGGGGTCAGGCGGCCGCTCCGCATCAGGTCGGCGACGAGGGAGTGGTCCTCGGTCAGCTGCTCGAGCTCGCCGTCGCGGATTCGGTAGGCGCGCGAGTCCCCGACGTGGCCAAGCGTCACGCGCCCGCCGGTGAGAAGCGCCGCCGTCACCGTCGTGCCCATGCCGGAGACGTCGGAGTCGGCCCGCGCCCGCTCGTAGATGCGGCGGTTGGCTTCCTGGATGATCGCCTGGATCCGCTCGTCGGGTGGAAGCGTGTCGGCCTCGTGGAACTCGCGGAACGCGGACGCGGTCAGGCGGGACGCGACTTCGCCCGCTTGCGCGCCGCCCATCCCGTCCGCGACCGCGAAGAGCGGTGGATCGAGGACGTACGAGTCCTCGTTCCGGCGGCGCACCTTTCCGGGGTGGGTGCGTCCTGCGCTCTCGCCGAGCCTCATCGCTCGAACCGAAGCTCCGTGTCGCCCACCTGGACGAGGTCGCCGTTCCTCAGCTTCCGGCGTCCGTCCACGCGCTCCGCGTTCACGTACGTCCCGTTCGTGGAGCCGAGATCGATCAGCCAGGTTCCGTCGAGCCCGCTTTCGATACGGGCATGGTGGCCGGAGGCGTAGTCGTCGCCGTCGAGCACGACGACATTGTCGTCGGCGCGCCCGATGGTGGTCGGCACAGGTCCCGCTTCCACGATGGTGCCGACGGGCACTGCGTGCGAGCGGGTGACGACCAGGCGGCCGGGCTCGATTCCCGCCTCGGCGCGTGCCTGGGCCACCTGGGCCGGCGCCATGACGAAGCTCTCCTGCGGGGCGGCGGGCAGGCCCCGCTCCGCGGAGCGGACGACGCGCCAGATGAAGAGGTAGAGCAGGATCACGAAGGCGGCCTGGAGCGCGATGAGAATGGGCTCGACGGACACGCTAGAGGCAGTCTCCCCTAGTAACCGCGTTCGAAGCGCACCACCGTCGTGCCGAGGAGGATCTCGTCGTCCGGCTCGAGCTTCGCCCGCTCCACGCGCTTGCCGTTCACGAGCACACCGTTCGTCGACCCCAGGTCGGCGATCCAGTAGGCGCCGTCCTCGCGCCGGATCTCCGCGTGCTTGCGGGACACGTTGGGATCGTCGACCGTGATGTCGCAATCCCGCGAGCGCCCGATGACGACGGCCCGGTCGTCGAGCTCGCGCCGCGTGCCGCCGACGAGCACCGCCGACGGCGCGCGAGCCAGGTCTTCCTCTTCGGCCAGCTCGGCCGAAACCGCTTCGGTGACGGGCGGCCGGTAGATCTTGGTCTCGCTCGGCGCGGCCTGGGGCACCACCTCCGGCGGGGTCGGCGCCCGCGGCCGGTCGGGTTGGACCATCCGCGTAGCGATCCCGAACTCGCCGACGCTAAGGTCTTCGTCCTCCTCGATGAGGACCCGCGGCGTCGAGAGCAGCGCGTAGCCCTCGCGGCGCGCGTGTTCGGACAGGTAGTCGGAGAGCTCGGTCAGGAGCGAGTCCTCGTAGCTGGAGAACTGCTCGCGGTCGCTGGGGCAGAGGTAGAGCGTGTACTCGTTGGGGACGTAGACCCGCGAGACGGACACGCTCTTGGCCTCGTCCATCTCCTTGGCAAGCTTGCGCGCGAGCTCGACCGGCTGGACGTGGGTGCGGAACGCGCGTCCGAACACGCCCTCGACGATCGACTCGATTCTGTGCTCGATGCTTCGCAGGACGCTCATGTGCGAGGCACCATTGTGCCCGTCGCCACTCTAACCAGACGTCCGAGCCGTCAGCGCTTGAGCAGTGGGTACGCGAGCAGGCCGGCCGCGGCCCAGACGGCCGGGGCCGCCCAGAGTGCTGCCACCGGCGCACCGCCTGTGGCGATCGGCACGAGCAGGAGCGTTCCCAGGAAGCCCGCGCCCCACGCGGCCACGCCCCAGAGCCCGTGCGCGCGGGCGAATCCCGCCGAGACCGCGGCCGCGACGAGGACGACGATGGCGGCCAAGACCGTCGGCCGGCTCGTCAGGGCCCCGACCGCCGCCTCGAGGGCCGTCACCGGACGGTCGGCACCGTTCAGCCCGGCCGTGTCCGGCGCGGCCTCGCCGGTCAAAGGGACACCGCGGTCGGTGACGACGGCCGCGGTCGTCGCCGCAACCACCGCCGCCACAACGACTGCCGCCTGCCTGACCCTCCCTCGCGCCCAGAGGGCGACGAGGGCCACGAGCGGCAGCGCGTTCACGAGCGCGAGGAGCGGGCCCGCCAGGAAGATCAACGCCGAGCGCGAGTCGCGGGCGAAGAGGACGAGCCACACCACGGCGAGGGCGACGTAGGCGAGCGCTAGGCCGAGGGAGACGTTGCCGAGCGGGAGGACGGGAACCGCGAGCGCAATCGCCAGGCCTGCGGTCGGGCTCAGGAGCGCCGTAAGCGCAGCGAGCGCTCCGAGCAGGAAGGGCCAGCCGGTGGGGAAGAACGGGAGCAGGAACGCGGTCCCCGCCGCATAGAGCGCTGCGAGCGCCGCGTGGGGCGCGCGCTCGCGCAGGACGATCGGCGACGTCTTCGCGCGGCGCCGCTCGGTGCGACCGTCCTCGGCCGCCCGCAGGAGGCCGAAGGCCTGCTTGGCGGTCGGGCGCTTGGGCGGGTCGAGCGAGAGCATGCGGTCGACCGCACGGCTCAGCTCGCGTGGGAGGTCGGGGCGGAGCTGGGCGAGCGACCGGGCGCCCTGCTCGACGCGCCGCGCCGTCTCGAGCGGAGAGACGGCCCAGAACGGGTGCCGGCCGGCCAGCGCCTCCCAGAGGAGGACGCCGACGGCCCAGACGTCCGCGGCCCCACTTGCCTCCTCGCCGGCGAGCCGCTCGGGAGCGATGTACGCGAGCGTCCCGGGAACGTCACCGACGGCCGTGAGCGTGTCGGCATGCTCCAGCTGCGCGAGCCCGAAGTCGAGCAGCCGGACAGAGACCTCGTCGCCGTCCTCCAACATGATGTTGGCCGGCTTTACGTCCCGGTGGACTACGCCCTTGGCGTGGGCATGGGCGAGCGCTTCCAGCACCTGAGCCGCGGCCTCGACCGCCGACCAGTCGTCGAGCGACCCACCCCGCAGCGCCTCCCGGAGCGTGCGGCCGGCGACGTAGGGGTAGGCGACGTAGATGTGCCGGTCGTCCCGGGAAAGCGCAAGTGCGCGTAGGCAGCGGGGGTGGCGCAGGCGAGTGGCAGCGTCGACCTCGCGCTCGGCGCGCGCGCCGGGCTTGCCTTCGCGCGGCACGACCTTGAGCGCGACGTCTCGGCCGGCGTGCTCGTCCCGGGCCAGCCAGACCGAGCCCCCGCCGCCGCTGCCCAGCGGCCGCAGAGGCCGGTAACGGCCGAGGACGAGGTGGTTCTCGGTGAGCGCGACGGCAGGCTCCATCGGCGGTACGGCGCCACTTGGCGCTCGGCCGGGAAAGTCCTGCAAAGTCCGGGCAGGGTGGTAGACTCGGCGACTTCCTCGACCCTGTCCGCCGGTGTTCGATCGCGAGAAGAACCAGCCCGAGACCGACATCGAGTTCGACTTCTTCGACGAGTCGCCGACCACGGAAGCTCCGCCGAAGAAGCGCGACTCGCAGCCGGGTAGACGTCCCCGGCTCCCCAAGCGACCCCCCACGCCGCCGGGCGGACCGCAGCTCTATCGCCTCGGCGTCCTCATCGCGGCGGCGATCGTCCTCGCGGTGATCTTCATCCTGGTCATCAACAACTGCCGAGGCGATCAGAAGCGCTCCGCCTACGAGGGGTACATCGACGACGTGAGCAGCGTCGCGACCGCGTCCGCCGAGCTCGGGGAGCAGCTCAACAACCAGCTGACGCAGCCAGGGATCAGGCTGGAAGCGCTTCGGGCCGAGATCGAGGGCATCCGCGACCAGCAGGAGCAGGTGCTTCGGCAGGCGCAGGAGCTGAGCCCGCCCGGGCCGCTGGTGGAGCAACAGGAGGCGCTCGTCGAGACGATGCAGTTCCGAGTCAACGGGCTCGCAGGCCTTGCCCAGGGCCTCCAGCTCGTCGCCGAGACCGAGGACCCGGCGGAGTCGAGCGCGAACCTCGCCAGCCAGGCCCAGCGTCTCGTGGCGAGCGACATCGTCTACGTGGACGCGTTCAAGGCGGCCGCGGAGGAGGTCCTCGAGCAGCAAGGGGTCACGAACATCACCGTGCCTCCGTCCGTGTTCGTCCAGAACCCCGAGCTGGCGAGCCCGTCGTTCTGGACGCAGTCCGTCGAGCGGCTCACGCAAGGGCCCGAGCCGACGGGGCTTCGCGGCAACGGCCTCACGGGCGTCCGCGTTGTCCCCGGCGGTCAGGAGCTTTCGGCTACGGACGACAACACTGTCGAGGTGACGGACGACCTCGGCTTCGAGGTGCTGGTGGAGAACTCGGGCGAGAGCCAGGAGACCCAGGTCAAGGTGACGCTGGTTGTCCGGCAACAGCCGCGCATCTCGAAGGAGCAGACCATCGACGTCATCAACCCGGGCGAGACGAAGACGGTCACGTTCTCGGGCTTCGACAACATCGCCTTCTCCACCCAGACCACGCTCCTCGTGAGCGTGGAGCCGGTGCCGGGCGAGACGAACACCGACAACAACACCCTCGAGTTCCCCATCATCTTCACGCTGGGGTAGGCGCCGCCCTGCGGTAGGCTAGGCCCGATGTCGGAGCTCTCCGACGCCGCCCCCTGGATCGCCATCGGCGCCGCAGCGGCGGCGGTTCTGGGGTTGCTCCTCTCGCTGGCGTTCTACATCAAGCTGCGGGCCGTCCGGAGGGCGCAGCTCGTGATGATGGGCACGGGCAAGGACGATCTCGTCGACTTCGCGGTCTCCCTGCAGACGCGGATCGACGACCTCCACCGCGTCGTCGACGAAGTGGCTGCTGGGCTCGCCCGCATCGACAGGCGCGTCGACGGCTGCCTCTCGCACACAGCGCTCGTCCGCTACAACGCCTACGAGGACGCGGGCGGGCACCAGTCGGCCTCACTCGCCTTTCTCGACGGCGCGCGCTCGGGGGTCGTCATGAGCGCCATCCAGGGCCGAGACTACGCCCGCATCTACGTGAAGCAGCTCGACCGCGGCCGTGCCCCCGTGGCGCTGTCGCCGGAGGAGCAGGAGGCGGTCGACAGGGCAATGGCGCAATGACCTACCGCAAGGCGGAGATCCGCCCGCTCCGGCCCGAGGACGAGGCGCTCCTCTTCGGCCTGGCCAGCCTCGACCGCGGCGCCGACCGGCGAACGCTGGCCGTGCTCGAGCGGGAGACGGTCTTCGTCGCCGAGGTCGAGGGCACGGCTGCTGGGTACGTGGCCGTCGAGCGGACGGACGTGACCCTGCGCGTCGACCAGCTCTTCGTCAGCCCTGAGCACGAGGCGGAGGGCGTCGGCCAGCAGCTCCTTGAGTACGCCGAGGGCTACGCCATCTCCGAGGGCGCGCAGGCGCTGCAGGTCGTCGTCTCGAGCTCCGACCGCCGCGCGCTGGACTTCTACCGCGGCCGGGGCTTCGTTCCGGTCTCGGAGGATCTGCTCGAGATCGTCCTGCCGCACCGGTAGCCGCCCGCCGCTCGACTACGATTCCGGGAAATGCAGCAGGTTCTCGTCCTGAACGCGAGCTTCGAGCCTCTTAACGTCTGCACTGTGAGACGCGCGCACGTGCTCGTCTTCAAGGGCAAGGCCGAGGTGCTCGAGGAATTGAACCACCCACTTCGGTCGGCGACGGACACCTTCCAGTGGCCCCACGTGATCCGGCTCCTCCACTACATCCGCGTGCCGCGGGCCGTGAAGCGGAAGATCTCGCGCCGGGCGCTCTTCGCCCGCGACGGTCACCGCTGCGTCTACTGCGGCTCGACCACGCGGCTCACGCTCGACCACGTCGTTCCCCGCTCCCGGGGAGGCGACTCGGTGTGGGAAAACGTGGTCACCTCGTGCGCCCCATGCAACCTCCGCAAGGGCAACCGCCTACCGGAGGAGCTGGAGATGCGGATGCTCGTGAAGCCCCGCGTGCCCACGCCGGCGCTCTTCGTCACGCTCTCCGCCCCGCGGATCCCGGAGGGCTGGCAGCCCTACCTGGCCGCGTTCGCCTGACCCCCGCGGCCGCGTCTTTTCACACTTCCGCCAGACACAGTCCGTCCGCGGGGGCCATGCCCCGGGGTCAGACCCCAGGGCATGGCCACGAAGGACGGGTCAGGCGTCGTAGTAGAGCGCGAACTCGGCCGGGTGCGGTCTGAGGGCGACGACGTCGACCTCCTCCTCGCGCTTGTAGTCGATCCAGGTGCGGATGATCTCCTCGTCGAAGACGCCGCCGGCGAGCAGGAACTCGTGGTCGCACTCCAGCGCATCCAGGGCTTCGGCGAGGGAGCCGGGCACCTGGGCGATGTCGGCGCGCCGCTCCTCGAAGAGGTCGAAGTCGGCCGGCTCGCCCGGGTCGAGGCCCTTCTGAACCCCGTCGATCCCTGCCATCAGCATCGCGGCGAAAGCGAGGTACGGGTTGGCGGCCGCATCCGGGCAGCGGAACTCGATCCGCTTCGCCGAGGCCGAGTCGGAGTACATGGGGATGCGAATCGCCGCGGACCGGTTTCGCTGCGAGTACACGAGGTTCACCGGCGCCTCGTAGCCCGGCACGAGCCGCCGGTACGAGTTCGTCGTCGGCGCGCAGAAGGCGAGGAGCGCGGGGGCGTGCATCATGATCCCGCCCACGTAGCTCCGGGCGAGCTGCGACAGGCCGGCGTAGCCGGACTTGTCCGAGAAGAGCGGGGTGCCCTCCTTCCAGAGTGACTGGTGGGTGTGCATCCCCGAGCCGTTGTCGCCGAAGATCGGCTTCGGCATGAAGGTGGCGGTCTTCCCGGCCGCTCTGGCGACGTTGCGGACGACGTACTTGTAGGTCATCACCTGGTCGGCCATGCGCGTCAGCGACTGGTAGCGGAGGTCGACCTCGCACTGGCCGGCCGTCGCGACCTCGTGGTGGTGGAACTCGCAGGGGATGCCGAGCCGCTCGAGCGTCAGCACGATCTCCGAGCGGAGGTCGTGCAGCGTGTCGTGCGGCGCCGGCGGGAAGTAGCCGCCTTTCTCCCGCACCGTGTACCCGAGGCCGGGAGAGGCGGAGTTCCAGTGGCCCTCTGCCGAGTCGACGGCGTAGTGCGACCGCTGCGGTGAGAGCTCGTAAGAAACCGAGTCGAAGACGAAGAACTCGCACTCGGGGCCAAAGTAGGCGGTGTCGGCGATCCCGGTTTCCTGCAGGTACGCCTCGGCGCGCCGGGCGACCCGGCGCGGGTCCCGGCCGTAGGCTTCCCCGGTCGTCGGATCGGCGACCTCGCAGACGAGCGAGAGCGTGGGCGCGGCGGTGAAGGGATCGAGCACGGCGCTCGCCGGATCGGGCATGAGCAAGAGGTCGCTCTCGGCGATTCCCTGCCAGCCGCGGATCGACGAGCCGTCGAAGCCGAGCCCCTCGCTGAACGCCGAGGTCCCGAACGCGCCGATCGGCAGCGTCATGTGCTGCCAGCTGCCGAACAGGTCGCAAAACTTGAGGTCGACGAGCTGCGCCTTCTGCTCGAAGGCCCACGCGACCGCCTCCTCGGCCTCCGGTTTCGTGCCGTTCGCCAGGTATGCCTTCGTCTCGATCTCCTGCACGTGCCCTCCTTCGGTCCACGAAAAAAGCCCCAGCGGTCGAGTCGACCTCTGAGGCTACGTCGCCTTCTGCGGGCGCCGCCGTCGGCGCCTCGCTCACTCACCATAGCGTGAACCCTGGACGGACATCAAGACCGCGGGTATCCTCGTTCGCGGATGCACACGTCGCGAGTCTGAGACACCAGGTGCCGCGGCCCCCCTGCTAGGGGCGCCGACCTCTCGCCTTGCCGTTCCACTCGACTCGTGAAGGAGCTTGTGCATGTCCGCAGTCCACGTCTCAGATCTCCGCAAGGAATTCCTCCGCCGCAACGGGCGCCGCGTCCGTCGCGAGCGCGTGCCCGCGCTGCGTGACGTGTCGTTCACGATCGAGCGCGGCGAGTGCGTGGCGATCCTCGGCCAGAACGGCTCTGGGAAGTCCACGCTCGTTCGGCTGCTCTCGACCCTCCTTCTGGCCGACGGAGGGAGCGCCAGCATCTTCGGGCACGACATCGGCCGGGAGTCGCGCGCCGTCCGCCGGCTCGTGAACCGGGTCTCGGTCGAGGCCTCCTTCTTCAAGAAGATGTCGTCCGCGGAGAACCTCGCCTACTCGGCGCGCTTCTACGGGATGACGCCGGCGCAGACAGGGCCGCGCATCCCGGAGATCCTCGAGCGGGTCGGCTTCCCGCTGAACCGCCGCGGGGAGCCGATGGAGAACCTCTCCCGCGGGATGCAGCAGAAGGTGGCACTCGCGCGCGCGCTGCTCACCGCGCCGGTCCTGCTCCTCCTCGACGAGCCGACGACCGGGCTCGACCCGCGCTCGCGCCTCGAGGTGCGCGCCTTCATCAGCGAGCTGCGGGAGACACACGACGCGACGGTCCTGCTCTGCACGCACGATCTCGGCGAGGCGGAGGCGCTCGCGGACCGCATCGGAATCCTCGACCGGGGCAGGCTCGTCTGCCTCGCGCCGCCGGAAGAGCTGAAGCGCGAGTACGGCACCGACACGCTTGAAGAGGTGTTCTTCGCCGCAACGGGGCGCGCGCTCGAGGACGACGAGGAGGAAGGAGGTGACGAGGAATGAGAGGAGCAGCCCAAGTGCTCCGAGCCGAGCTCGTCGGCCTGGCCGGCGTCGTCGAGCGGAACACCTACCTGGTTCGCCGCTACCTCTGGTGGGAGCTCGCGTTCTTCCTCTGGACCGTGGCGAACACGCTCACGATCGTCTTCATCGCTGAAGGGGTGGAGGCGACGGGCGGTCAGATCGACGTCGAGCGGACGACGACGGTCCTGCTCATCGGCGCCGTCATCTGGGCCTACCTCGGGATCATCTTCGAGACCCTCACGGAGACCGTCGCCTGGGAGCGCTGGGAGGGCACGATCGAGTACACGTTCATGGCCCCGCTGTCGCGCCCGGTCCACCTCACGGGCATGGGCCTCTTCGCCGTCGCCTACGGGCTCGTCCAATCGGCGCTCCTGTTCGCGGTCGTGGCCTTCTTCTTCGACCTGTCGCTGCCGGAGGCGAACTTCGCGGCGGCGCTCGCCGTGCTCGCGGTTGCATCCGTCTCCTTCATCGGGATCGGGATGATGACGTCGGTTCTCCCGCTCATCTCGCCGGAGAAGGGGACGCAGCTCGGCTTCATCGCGCAGGGAGTGCTGCTTGTCGTCTCGGGCGTCTACTACCCCGTCAGCGTGCTCCCGGAATGGATGCAGTGGCTCGCCACGATCTCGCCGGCGACCTACGCGCTCGAGGGAACGCGCGACGCAATCCTCGAGGGTGCCGGGCTCGCCGACCTCTGGGGAGAGCTCTGGCCGCTGCTCGTCATCGGCGCCGTCTCGATTCCGCTCGGGCTCTGGGTCTTCCGTCTCGGCGAGGGTCACGCCAAGCGGCACGGGAAGCTGAAGCGGTCGGGATGACCTCGGTATAGACTGAGGCCGTCATTCGAGGCGACGAGGCCTCGGGCCGACGGTGGCCCGGGGCTCTTTGCGTTTAAGGAGGAGATGCGGACATGGCGCAGGTCGAGACCGGCAGGGCGACCAGCGACCCGGAGGCGCGGAAGATCGTCCTCGACCGGGTCCGGGACGAGGAGATCGCCTTCGTCCATCTTTGGTTCACCGACATCGAAGGGCACCTCAAGAGCTTCGCCGTCACGTTGCAGGAGCTCGAGGGTGCGCTCGACGACGGGATGGGCTTCGACGGTTCGTCGATCACGGGCTTCAACGCGATCGAGGAGTCCGACATGGTCGCCATCCCCGATCCGTCGACCTTCCAGCTCATGCCCAACGGCGGCCACAAGGTCGCACGCATGATCTGCGACGTCGTCACGCCCGACGGCAAGCCCTATGCGGGCGACCCGCGCCATGTGCTCCGGCTCGCGCTCGAGCGGATGGAGTCCCTGGGGTTCGACACGTTCAACGTCGGCCCGGAGCTCGAGTACTTCCTCTTCAAGAACGACGAGGGCACCGAGACGCTGGACGAGGGCGGCTACTTCGCCATGACGACGATGGACGCTGCGAGCGACCTCCGCCACGACACGGTGAAGGCGCTCGAGTCGATGGGCATCCCCATCGAGTACGTCCACCACGAGGTTGGGCCCTCGCAGCACGAGATCGACATGCAGTTCGCGGACGCGCTCTCGATGGCTGACCACACCATCACCTACCGGCTGGTGGTCAAGGAGATCGCCAAGAAGGCCGGCTACCACGCGACGTTCATGCCGAAGCCGATCTTCGGGGAGAACGGCTCGGGGATGCACACGCACCAATCGCTCTTCGCGGGCGGCAAGAACGCCTTCTTCGACGCCGACGACGAGTGGAGCCTCTCCGACGTGGGCAAGGGGTTCATCGCCGGCCAGCTTCGCCACGCGCGCGAGATCTCCGCGGTGTTCGCCCAGTGGGTGAACTCCTACAAGCGGCTCGTCCCTGGGTACGAGGCGCCCGTCTATGCGGCGTGGTCGCGCCGCAACCGCTCGGCGCTCATCCGCATCCCGCTCTACAAGCCGGGGAACGAGCAGGCAACGCGCGCGGAGATTCGCTGTCCCGACCCGGCTTGCAACCCGTACCTCACCTTCGCGGCGCTCCTGCACGCAGGGCTGGAGGGGATCGAGCAGGGCTACGAGCTGCCGCCGCCGATGGAGAGCAACCTCTACAAGCTGAGCGCCGAGGAGCGAAAGGAGCGGGGCATCGTCGCGCTCCCGGAGACGCTGGGCGAGGCCATCGACGAGCTCGCCGAGTCGGACCTGGCGCGGAGGGCCCTGGGCGACCACATCTTCGACAACTACGTGAAGCTGAAGCGGCAGGAGTGGGACGAGTACAGGGTCCAGCTCACCCCCTGGGAGCTCGAGAAGTACCTCCCGGTCTTGTAGGAAGTCGCACGCTCACGTAAGATGGTTGCGGTGTCGCCGCTTCTCCTTGAAGCGGGGGACTGACTGACGGCCGACTGCGAGCTGCTTGCTGAGCAGCTCGTGGTCGTTAATAAGCCCGGGAGCGGCCAGGAGGGTTTGGCGAAATGGACGGCTGTGCCGCCGGGCCGCGCTGCTCGCCCCGAGGACTGCGTCCTCAGTCGCGCCCGTAGCTCATTCGCTACGGGCGCTCCCTGCGTCCTTGACTCGGAACGACCAGCGCGCCCCGGCGACCAGCGACATCCCGCCAAACCCTCCTTGCGCCCGGCGCCGCGGCGCTCGCGGCGCCGCTCTCGGCGGCGGCGCAGAGGGCGCGCTCGAGGTCGGCGAGGGCGAAGGGCTTCACGAGATACGCCAGCGGCTGCAGGTGCTCGAAGCGTTCCGACTCGGGGAGGATGCTGACGCAGACGAGCGGCAGGCCGGCGTGCCTCGCGCGGATGCTCTCGGCGACTGCGAGCGCGTTCGGGTCTGCCGGCTCCAGTAGGAGGACGTCGACCTCTTCGGGGAGCGCCCGACCGCGTCGCCCTGTCGGGTAGACGGCCTCGTGGCCGAGGCGTTCGACGACGCGGCCGACGAGGGCGCGCACCTCGGCATGCGGCTCGCAGACCAGGACCTTCACAACATCACCATCGGGCTCCACTGCGCGGATTTCGGCGGGATCTGGTATGGAAGCGGTATGAAGCGCGGGCATGTCCTCGTCGTCGACGACGACGCCGACATCCGGGGTCTGGTTCGGGAGCTGCTCGAGCGCCAGGGCTACGGGGTGACGGAGGCGGCGAACGGCAAGGACGCCCTCCGTGCGCTCTACTCGAGCCCTCCCGACGTCGTCCTCCTCGACGTGTCCATGCCGGAGCTGGACGGGTGGCAGACCCTCGAGCGCATCCGCGACCTCTCGGACGTGCCGGTGGCGATGCTGACCGCGCGCGCTGCGGAGCTGGAGAGGGTTCGCGGGCTCAAGGCGGGCGCGGACGACTACATCACGAAGCCGTTCGGCCGGCAGGAGCTGCTCGCCCGCGTCGAGGCCATGCTCCGGCGCGCCGGCCCCCGCGAGGAGACGAAGCAGACCTACGCCGACGGCCTGCTCCACGTCGACTTCGCGCAGCGAAGCGTCGCCGTCAACGGGGAGGAAGTCGCGCTGACGCCGCTCGAGTTCCGCCTGCTCGCCGCCTTCGTTCGCCATCCCGGGCAGCTGCTCTCGCACGACCAGGTGCTCGAGCTCGTCTGGGGTGACTCCTTCTCGGCGTCGCGCGACCAGGTCAAGCTCTACGTCGGCTACCTCCGTCGCAAGCTCGAGAGGGCCGGGGCCGACGGGTCGGTAATCGAGACGGTGCGCGGGTTCGGCTACCGCTACCGGCCTTAGGGGCCCGTCCGGAGGTTGAACCAGGGCGCCTGACAGGCGCCACGCGGCGCGAGGCCGCGTCCTCAGTCGCGCCGATACGTCGACGTATCGACGCTCCCTGCGTCCTTGTCTCGCACCACGTGTCGCGTGTCATCCGCCGTGGCCACCCTCCGGCCGGACCCCTAGCCCTGCCTGAACACTCTTCCCGAGCGCCTGCGGGCTGAAGGGCTTGGTGAAGTAGTCGTCGGCACCTGCCTCGAAGCCGTGCGCGACGTCAGGCTCTTGCACGCGCGCGGTGAGGAGGATGATCGGGATCGTCGCCGTCGGCCCGTGCGCGCGCAGGCGGCGCGTCACCTCGTAGCCGTCCAGGCGCGGCATCATCACGTCGAGCAACGCAAGGTCGGGCGGCCGCGCCAGCGCCAGGTCGAATGCGGTCTCACCGTCCGGCGCCGAAAGGATTTCGTAGCCGTCCCGCTCGAGCCGGAAGCGGACGAGGGCGAGTATGTCCGGGTCGTCGTCGGCGACGAGCACGAGCGGCCGAAGGCTCGTCACAGGGCAACCTCCGTGCGCTCGCGGACCTCGGCCTCGCGCTGGAGCGGGAGCGTGACGCGGAAGGTCGCGCCCGAGCCCTGCTGGCTCGCGACCGTGATCCGGCCCGAGTGCGCCTCGACGATCGCCTTCGTGATGGCGAGCCCTAGGCCGGTGCCCTGAATCGCGTGCTCGGTCGCCGTGGAGGTGCGGAAGAACCGCTCAAAGAGGAATTCCTGCTCGCCGGCCGGGATGCCCATGCCGCTGTCCCTGACCTCGAGGACGGCCTGCTTCTTGAGCGTGAGGACGCGGACGTCGACCCGGCCTTTCTCCGGCGTGAACTTGATCGCGTTCGAGACGAGGTTGTCGAGGAGCTGGGCGATCCGGGCGCGGTCGCCGGCGATCAGGGGGACCGGCCCTGAGGCGAGCGTGAGCCTGATCCCCTTGGCCTCGGCCTGCGGGCGGGCGGCCTCGACGCTCTCCGAGGCGACCGCGGCGAGGTCGACGGCGCCCACGTCCAGCACGAGCTTGCCGGCCTCGACCTGCGCGAGGAAGAGCAGGTCGCCGACGAGGTGGAGCAGCCGGTGCGAGTTCCGCTCGACGACTCCGAGGAACTGGCGCTGATCGTCCGTCAGGTCTCCGGCTTCCCCGTCGAGGAGCAGCTCCGTGTAGCCGCGAATCGAGGTCAGCGGGGTGCGGAGCTCGTGTGAAACGAGGGCGATGAACTCGTCCTTCAGCCGGTCGAGCTCGCGCAGGCGCTCGTTCTGCGCTGCGAGGTCTCGCTGGGCGGCCTCGGCCACGGCGCGAGCCTCCTGCTCGCGGACGAGCAGCTGCTCGCGGTCGGCTTCGGCTTGGATCCTGTGCGTGACGTCACGGTCCGTGCCGCGCCAGCCGATCAGCTCGCCCGCCTGGTCGAGCTCCGGCGTCGCCGTGCTCTCCAGGTAGCGCACGGCCCCCTCGCGGTGGAGGCAGCGAACGACGACGCCCGACCAGCCTTCCTTGCCGGCCGCGTGCGCGGCTGTCGCCCGTGCGAGCTCTTCGCGGTCCTCCTCGACCACGAGCTCGTACCACGTCTTGCCGACCATCTCCTCGGCGTCGTAGCCGAGGATCCTCTCTACCGCCGGGTTCGAGTAGGTGTGACGCCCGTCCACGTCCATCGCCCAGACCCATTCCTCGGTGGTCTCGACGAAGGCGCGGAACCTCGACTCGCTCTCGCGAATGGCAGCTTCCGCCCGCTTGCGCTCGGTCACGTCGACGAGGAAGCCCTGTACCCACAGCGGCGTCCCCCTCTCGTCACGGACGAGGATCGTCTCGTCGAGCACCCAGACGACGCGTCCGTCGGCCGCGATGTAGCGGTACTCGGAACGAAGTGGCTCGCCCGTCTCGCGGAGACGCTCGGCGTCGGCCAGCACCCGCGGCAGATCGTCCGGGTGGACGGCGTCGTGGAGGAGGCTCGGATTCTCGATCCACTGCTCGGCCGGGTAACCGAGCACGGCCTCCACCTGCGGGCTGACGTAGAGGTTCCCGACCGACTCGTCCGCGGGGCTGATGTAGGTCACGAGCGGCAGGTGCTCGACCAGCGTCCTGTACCGGAGCTCTGCTTCGCGGAAAGCGTGCTCTGCGCGCCGGCGCTCCTGGAGCTCGTCCTGGGCGGCGGAGTACAGGCGTGCGCTCTCCAGCGCGAGCGAGGCGAGGTGGGCGAAGCGGGAGAGGAGGGCGATCTCGGGCGGACCGAAGGTCCTGTCCGGCTCGGTGTGCGCGAGCCCGAGCACGCCCACCACCTCGGTGCGGGAACGGAGAGGGACGCCGACGACCGCGCGGAAGTCGTCCCCCTCGAAACGCGAGAGCCGCCCCTCCCAGGACATGTAGTCGTCGACCGTCAGCGGCCGCGCCGTCTCCCACACGCGGCCGGCGAGGCCGTCGCCCTTCCTCACCTTGATGCCGACGTTCGCCGCGAAGGCTCCCGTTCCGACGGCGACCCGGAGGCTCTCCCCCTCGCGCAGGTAGAGGTAGGTGTTGGCTGTGCCGACGAGCTCCCCCGCCTGGACGGCGATGCGCTCGAGGAGCTTCTGCGGGTCGAGCTCGTCGATGAGCAGGAGCGCCGTCTCGTGGAGTGCGCTGAGCTCGGCGTGCTGGCGCTCGCGCTCGTCCTGGGCGGTCACCTGCGGCGTGACATCGACGAGAAACCCCTGCGCGTGCATCGGGCGACCCGACTCGTCCTTGGCGATCGTGACCTCGTCGTGCACCCAGACCGCGCGCCCGTCCTTGGCGATCATGCGGTACTTGATCCCGAAAGACTCGCCGGCCGCGTACGCCTCCCGGTGAGCCGCCAGCGTGCGCTCGCGATCGTCCGGGTGGAGGATCTTGACGAAGAACTCCGGATCGCTCATGCACTCGAGCGGCGTGTAGCCGACGAGATCCTCGAGTTGCGGGCTCATGTAGACGCATGAGCTCGTCTCGTCGAGGCGCGTGACGTACATGACGAGCGGCAGCTGCTCGACGAGGCCGCGGTAGTTCCGCTCGGCCTCGCTCACGCGCACCTCGGCGCGGTCCCGCTCCTCGAGAGCCTGCGTGAGCGCGGCCGCGTGCTGCTCGAGGCCCTTGTGGCGGTTGTCGAGCGCTCTCGTCACCTGTCGCAGGATCGGGAAGAGGGTCGCGTAGAGGAGGAGCAACGCAAGCCCTAGCGCCACGGCCACCGGGGTGACCGTGTCGTGGACGTCCGCGGCGACCGGTGCATAGGCCTCGTACACCTCGAGGACGCCGCTGGGCTTCTTCGCCTCGCCGACGAGAACCGGCACGTACGACTCGAACGTCTTGGTGTCGTCGCCGCCCGTGCCCCCGACGTCCTCGTTCAGCGAGCTGACTTTCTGCACCGGGCGTCCGCCGAGCGGGTCTTGCAGCTCCGCCGGGTTCTCGGCGTGCTTGCCGATCAGCGCGCGGTCGGTCGCGTAGGTGACGACGCCCTCCGGGCTCAAGAGCTTCATCCGCAGGAGGTTGCCGACGAGCTCCCGCTCGAAGACGTCGTCCAGCTCGTCAAGGCGCGGCCCCGACACAGGGCCGACAAAGTCCGTCTTGCGAAGCGCGGGCGCGATCCTCGCTGCGGCCTCGGTGGCATGCGCCGTCACGTCCTGCCGGCCGCGCTCCTCGGCTTCGCCCCTGACGACCCAGAAGATCGCCACCCAGGCGAGCGCGAGCGCGATCGCGCTGTAGAGGGCGAAGCGCAGGACGAGGCGCGGAGGCTTTCTCGGCGCAGGCGGAGCCGAAAAGGTCACGCCATTCGTTATCGGTGCCGCGAAACCCCTGCTTGAATGTCCCTCACGTGGACAAATCCGCCCGTCACCTACGCCTCCTCACGGAGACGATCGCCGCCGTCAACTCGACCCTCGACCTGGACGAGGTCTTCGACCAGATCGCGCACAAGGTCGCCGAGGCACTCGAGACCGACGCGTGCTTCGTCTACCTGTACGACGAGGCGGCCAACGAGCTCGTGCTCCGGGCATCGTTCGGCACGCGCGTGGAGAACATGACGCGCGTGCCCAAGATGCGTCCCGGAGAGGGGATCACAGGTGCCGCTGCGGCCGAGCGCGCGCCGGTGATGATCCCCCGCGAGGCTCACCTCGACCCTCGCTTCAAGCACTTCCCCAACCTCCGTGAGGCGCACTACCAGTCGATCCTCGCCGTCCCGATCCTCGCGCGCGACCGGCTCGAAGGCGCCCTCAACGTTCGCACGGAGGAGCCGCGCGAGTTCTCGAGCGACGAGATCGACCTGCTGATGGCAATCGCCGGACAGGTCGCCCAGGCGATCGAGAACGCCAAGCTGTACGAGCACGCGCAGCGCCGGGTGGCCGAGCTAGAGGCGCTGGCCGCCATCTCCGAGGCGGTGTCGGAGTCGCTCTACCTCGAAGAGTCGCTCGAGGCGATCGTCAACACGACGATCCAGGCCGTCGACGCGACCGGGGCGGCGCTCGTCCTTCAGGACGGGACGATCGCGTGGCCGGAAGGCCGGGCCGGTGGGTACGCGGTGCGCTACCCGCTCCGCTGGAAGGGACGGCAGGTAGGCGAGCTCGTGTGCGACCGCGACTCACCCTTCACTGAGGAGGAGCGCCGCCTGCTCGCCTCGATCGCCCGCCAGGCCGCCGTCGCCCTCGAGCACGGGCGCGCGGTGCTGCGCGGCGTACTCGCCCAGGAGATCCACCACCGCGTCAAGAACAACCTGCAGACCGTCGCATCTTTGCTGCGGCTCCAGGCGGCGAGCGCCGATCCGATCGATCCGCACAAGGCGCTCGGGGACTCCGTCAATCGCATCCTCGCGATCGCCGCGGTGCACGAGGTGCTGACCGAGAGGCGCGACGACGACGTCGACCTCGGTGAGCTCGTCGAACGCCTGCGCTCGATGCTCGTGCAGGGTCTCGGCGCGGGGAAGCACGTCAGCTCGCGGTTGGAGCCGGTCTCGCTTCACGGTGAGCGCGCGACGGCGCTCGCGCTCGTCTTCTGCGAGCTGCTCGGGAACGCGCTCGAGCACGGCGGCGACGAGGTGCTCGTCGAGCTCGGGCGCGCGAACGGGAAGGTGCGCCTGACCGTGGCGGACAACGGCTCCTGGGGCGACGAGGCCCGTGAGGGGACCGGACTCTCGATCGTACGCGCGCTCGTGCGCGAGGAGCTCGACGGTGAGCTCTCGCTCAGCTCGGACGGCGGCCTGCGCGCCGAGGTCGCGTTTCCGGCCGCGTAGCGGCCCGCCGGAATGCGCCGCGCCGCCCCAACGACCGCCCTGACGAGTTACGCGCGGGTATCTGGGAGACCCACCTCCCCGTCCCTTGGCCTGAGCCTAACGCCGAGAGACGCGCGCGTGGCAATCGGGAGCGTGCCCAAAGAGCGTCAGCCGGCCGACCGCGGACCGAAAGAGGCCCGATGAGGATCCTCGTCGCCGAGGACGAGACGATCATCCGGCTCGACCTCCGCGAGATCCTCGAGCGAGCGGGCTTCGAGGTCTGCGCCGAGGCGCGCGACGGCGAGGAGGCGGTCGAGCTCGCGCTCAGCGAGAAGCCCGACCTGGCCATCCTGGACGTCAAGATGCCGCGTCTGGACGGCATCGAGGCCGCCCGGCGCATCCTCGGCGACCGGCCGATCCCGATCGTCATCCTCACCGCCTACGGGCAGGAGGAGCTCGTCTCGCGGGCCGTCGAGGCGGGTGTATTCGGTTACCTGGTGAAGCCCTTCCGCGAGACCGACCTGCTTCCGGCGATCCACGCCGCCCGGGCGCGGCATGCCGAGCTTGAGGCGCTCCGGGAGGAGGCGGAGTCGTTGTCCGAGGCGCTCGCGACCCGCAAGGTGGTCGAGCGGGCCAAGGGTCTCCTCATGGCCCGCGAAGGCCTGAGCGAGCAGGACGCGTTCGCTCGGCTGCGCCGTGCCAGCCAGGTCTCGGGGCGCCCCATGCGGGTTGTTGCCGAGGCGCTCATCGCCACCTTCGCCGACAGCTGACGCGCGGGTGCTCAGGGCCAGGACGGCCGGTCCGGATGGAGGTCGAGCGGCCCGCCCTCGAACCAGTCGCGGGTGCGGTAGTCGGCGGGAAGGGCGGGTTGCACCTCGCGGAGGATGAACCCTGCGATCGCGCGGGCATCGTCTTCGCTCGCGCCCAGCCGCATGGCCGTGTCCGCATTGTTCTGGAGCGCGTAGCACTGTGTCGCCGCCTCGTCGCGGACGCCGGCGAGGTGCCACGCCTCGTGGGAGAGCACATTGACCGCGATTGCCACCTCCCTGATCTCCACCGGGCACGCGCCGTGACGCGAAAGGCAGCCCAGACCCGACACGCCGCCGTGGATGAAGCGCCGCAGCGTCTTGCAGGTGCCGCCCGAGAGCTTGGCCTCGTCGGCCGGCTTCCCCTCGGGTGAGAAGACGACGGAGCCGTCCTGCGCGGAGACCTCGGTGAGGGTGGCGAGCGTCCCTGGGCAGGCGATGTCGACGTCGCGGCCGGCGATTGCCGCCGCGACGTTCGCGAGCCGGGCCTCGTCCCGCTCGAGGGCGCGGTGAGGACCGAGGTAGAAGCCGAGCGCTCCCAGGGCTGCCAGGCAGGCGAGGATCCGAGTCGCCGTCACGCAGACGAAGGTCGGCAGCTGCGCCGACGCGCTTAAGTGACCCTCCCAGGAGGCTTCGGCGAAACATCGGCTGTGTCGAGCGACGTTCCGCCAAAACCCTCCTAAGGCCCAGCGACCTCCTCCAGGAGGGTTTCCCAGCGGCCGAGGAGGGGCTGGAGCTTCTCGCGCGCCTGCGCGTGTGCCGCGATCGTGTCGGCGTCGGTCCAATCCGCCGCGAGCTTCACCTCGAGCTCGGCGATCTCGCGCTCCAGCTGCTCGATCTGCGCCTCGATCTCGGCGAGCGGGTCGCCAGCGGCCTTCGACTTCGGCGCGGGACGCGCTTTCGGCTCCCGAGGGGGAGGCTCGGGCATCGGCTGCTCCTGCTCCTCGCGCGTCCGCACGAGGTCCGCCCAGCCACCGTCGTAGACCCGCACCGTGCCGTCCTCGATCGCCGCGGTCTTGTGCGCGACTGCATCCACCAGCGCCCGGTCGTGCGAGACGAGCAGGACGGTGCCCGGGAAGGCATCCAGAGCCGCCTCCAGCGTCTCGCGCGAGTCCAGGTCGAGGTGGTTGGTCGGCTCGTCGAGGACGAGGAAGTTGGCCCCGGACGTGACGAGGATCGCGAGACCGAGGCGCCGCCGCTCGCCTCCCGACAGGTCCCGAACCTGCTTCATGTGCGCGTCCCAGCCGGAGAAGAGGAAGCGCCCGAGCAGCATCTGAGCCTGCGGCCGGTTCAGGCTGGTCATGGCCTGGACGCAGTCGAGGACGCTCCCGCGCTCGTCGAGCTCGAGGCCGTGCTGTGAGAAGTAGCCGACCTCGACGCCGTGGCCGAGCTTGAAGTCGCCGGCGACGGCCTGCTCGAGCAGCGTCGTCTTGCCGCTCCCGTTCGGGCCGACCAGGGCGATGTGATCGCCGCGTTCGAGGGCGAACGTGACGTTCCTCAGCAGGGTGCGTCCGGCGACGTCGACCTGCTCGCCTTCGAGGACGAGGACGTCGCGGCCGCTCCGCTTCGGCACTGCGAAGTCGAAGCCGAGGCCGCGCGTTCTGCGGGTGAGGAGCGCGGCCTCCGAAGCCGCCTTGTCCTTCTCCTTGGCGAGCCGCCCGATCTGGGTGAGCTTGGCCTGGGCCTGTTTCGCCTTGTTCTTCTTGTACCGGAACCGGGCCACGAAGCGCTCGAGCCGGGCGATGTCCACCGCGACCCGATCGGCGGTCTTCTGCGCATGCGCCGCCCGCTGGGCCTTCTCCAGCCGCCAGACGTGCCACGGGCCGGGGAAGTAGGTCGCCCGCCCGGCCTCGAGCTCGAGCGTGGCGTTCGTCACCGCTTCGAGGAACCAGCGGTCGTGCGCGACGATCATGCAGGCCGCGTCGAGCGAGGCAAGCTCGCGCTCGAGCCACTCGAGGTTCGTGACGTCGAGGTGGTTCGTCGGCTCATCGAGGAGGAGGAGATCAGGATCGCCGGCGAGGGCGCGCGCGAGCGACGCGCGGGTGATCTCGCCTCCCGAGAAGGTCGTGAGGCGGCGGTCGAAGTCCTCTTCGGCGAAGCCGAGACCGCGGACGACGGCGCCGGCATGGTCGCGCCAGCCGTAGCCGCCGGCGTGCTCCAGCCGCGCCTGGGCCTGCGCGTAGGCGGCAAGCGTCGCCGCGTCGTGACTGCCCGCGGCCATCGCCTCTTCGAGCCGGGCGAGCTCTCGCTCGGTGGCGACGAGGTCGGAGGCGCCCGAGAGCACGTACTCGCGAAGCGTGAAGTCGCGATCGAGCGGCGGCCGCTGGTCGTGGAGCGCGATCCGCGTGCCCTTCTCGAGGACGAGCTCGCCGCCCTCGATCGTGGTCTCGCCCATGAGCATGCGCAGGAGGGTCGTCTTGCCCGCACCGTTCGGGCCTGCGAGCGCCAGACGGTCACGGCGCTCGAGCTTGAACGAAACGCCGTCGAAGAGCACGGTCCCGGCGAACTCCTTGCGCAGGTTGGAGGCGATGGCAACGGCCATGTCCCCATGGTCGCACGGGCTTGTGTCGCGTTGCCGCTACCTGGGTAGGATGGCCGCCATGGACGACCACGAACGCTGGCAGGAGCTGGGACAGCAGCTGCGGGTGGACTCCGTCCGCGCGGCAGCGGCCGCCGGCTCGGGCCACCCCACCTCGTCGATGTCGGCGGCCGATCTCATGGCCGTCCTCCTCGACAAGTACCTGCACTACGACTTCGAGAACCCCGACAGCCCGGTCAACGACCACCTGGTCTTCTCGAAGGGCCATGCTTCGCCCCTCGTCTACTCTCTCTTCAAGGCGGCCGGTGCGATCAGCGACGAGGAGCTGCTCTCGTTCCGCAGGTTCGGAAGCCGCCTCGAAGGCCATCCGACGCCGGTCCTCCCGTGGGTGGACGTTGCGACCGGGTCGCTCGGCCAGGGCCTGCCGATTGCCCTCGGCATCGCGCTCGCGGGGAAGGAGCTCGACCGGCTGCCGTATCGCGTCTGGGCGCTGTGTGGCGACAGCGAAATGGCGGAGGGCTCGATGTGGGAGGCGTTCGAGCACGCGGCGCACTCGAAGCTCGACAACCTCACTGCGATCATTGACGTCAACCGGCTCGGCCAGCGAGGCGAGACGATGCACGGCTGGGATCTCGACTCGTACGTCCGGCGCGCCCAGGCCTTCGACTGGCATGCGATCGCAATCGACGGCCACGACGTCGCGGCGATCGACGCAGCCTACGCCGAGGCCCTGACCGTGACGGGCCGGCCGACCGTGATCGTCGCGCGCACGCTCAAGGGGAAGGGCGTAAACGCGGTCGAGGACAAGAACGGCATACACGGAAAGCCGCTTGACGACCCCGAGGCCGCCGTCGCCGAGCTTGGCGGCGAGCGGAACCTTCGCGTCGAGGTGGCGGTGCGGGAGCCCGCCGAGCCACATGCCTTCGAGTCCGGCCCGCTCGAGCTCCCCCGGTACGAGGTCGGCGACGAGGTCGCCACCCGCAAGGCGTATGGCGAGGCGCTCGCGGCGGTCGGAAGCGCCGACGGGCACGTCGTCGCGCTCGACGGCGAGGTGTCGAACTCCACCTACTCCGAGATCTTCCAGGAGGCCCACCACGAGCGGTTCTTCGAGATGTTCATCGCGGAGCAGCAGATGCTCGCCGCCTCGGTCGGGCTCCAGGTCCGCGGCTGGAAGCCGTTCGCCTCGACGTTCGCGGCGTTTCTGACGCGGGCATACGACTTCATCCGCATGGCGGCCGTCAGCCGCGCGACCATCGCGCTGTCCGGCTCCCACGCAGGTGTCTCGATCGGCGAGGACGGCCCCTCGCAGATGGCGCTCGAGGACCTCGCCATGATGCGCGCCGTCGGAGGCAGCACCGTCCTCTATCCATGCGACGGAAACCAGACTGCGAGGCTCGTGGCGGCGATGTCCCAGCTCGAGGGCATCAGCTACATCCGGACGACCCGCGCCGCCACGCCGGTCGTGTACGGGCCCGACGAGGAGTTCCCGGTCGGGGGCAGCCGCATCCTGCGCTCCTCCGACGAGGACGAGGTGACGATCGTCGGCGCCGGCATCACCGTTGTCGAGGCGCTCGCGGCTGCGGACGCGCTTGCGGACGAGGAGATCGCTGCCCGGGTGCTCGACTGCTACTCGGTGAAGCCGATCGACGTCGAGGGGCTCCGTGACGCCGCGGCGGCGACCGGGGCCGTCGTGACGGTCGAGGACCACTGGCCCGAGGGAGGGCTCGGCGAGGCTGTCCTCGCCGCGCTCGCGGACGTCGAGGAGCACCCGCGCGTCACCGTTCTGGGGGTCGCCGGCATGCCCGGCTCCGGAAAGCCGGCTGAACTCCTGGCCGCGGCCGGGATCGACCGCGAACACATCGCGGACGCGGCGCGTCGGCTGGTCCGTACGCGGGCGCTAGGGTAGGGGTGAAATCCCGCCGACCGGGAAGGACGGCAGCATGACAACGTCTCGACTGCATCAGCTCTCTGCGCTCGGACAGAGCGTCTGGATCGACTTTCTCTCTCGCGACATGCTTCGGTCGGGCGAGCTTGCTCGACTGCACGAGGAGGACGCCGTCGTCGGTGTCACCTCGAACCCGACCATCTTCCAGAAAGCGATCTCCTCCGGCGATGCCTACGACGAGCAGCTTCGTCGTGATCTCGAGGAGGAGAGCGACCCCAAGGAGCTCTTCCTCCGCCTGGCCGTCCAGGACGTCCAGGACGCCTGCGGCGTGCTTCGGCCTGTATGGGACGAGGGCGGCGGCCTCGACGGCTACGTCTCGATCGAGGTCGACCCGAACCTTGCGTACGACACGGAGGCGACCATCGAGGAGGCCGCACGGCTGCACGAGTGGGTCGACCGGCCGAACGTCTTCGTGAAGATCCCGGCGACCGAGCCGGGACTGCCCGCGATCGAGGAGATGATCTCCCGAGGCCGGTCGATCAACGTGACGCTGATCTTCTCGCTCGACCGCTACGCCGAGGTGGCCGAGGCCTACATCCGTGGGCTCGAGCGCCTGGTCGACACCGGCGGGGACCCCACGGAGGTCGCCTCGGTGGCCAGCTTCTTCGTCTCCCGCGTCGATACCGAGGCTGATCGGCGCCTGGAGGAGGTGAACGCCCCCTCCGAGCTCTTCGGCAAGCTCGCGGTCGCGAACGCGAAGCTCGCCTACCAGCGGTACAAGAAGATCTTCGCCGGCGGGCGCTGGGAGGCGCTCGCCGAGCGGGGCGCGACGCCGCAGCGCTGCCTGTGGGCCTCGACGTCCACGAAGAATCCGGCCTACCGCGACGTCCTCTATGTGGACGAGCTGATCGGCCCGCAGACCGTGAACACGATGCCGGAGGAGACCATCAACGCCTTCCAGGACCACGGGAATGTCGCTCTCACGCTCGAGCAGGCGATCGACGAAGCGCACGAGGTCTTCGCACGGATCGCCGATGCCGGCGTCGACTACGACGACGTGACGGCCACGCTCGAGCGCGAGGGCGTCGAGAAGTTCTCCGACTCGTTCGCGGAGCTGCTGGAGGGAATCCGCGCCAAGTCCGGCGAGCTGGTCGCCACGTAGTACGTGGAGGCCGCCGAGCTCGTCGAGCGGATCTGGGCGCGGGACGCGACGCTCTGGACGGGCTCGGACGAGGCGGAATGGCTCGGCTGGCTCGCCGAGCCCGTGAGGATCCAGGAGCGCCTGCCCGACATCCTCGCCTTCGCCGAGGAAGCCCGCGGGGCGTTCGACACGGCGGTGCTGCTCGGCATGGGCGGCTCGAGCCTGGCGCCCGAGGTGCTGCGACGGTGGTCGCGCGCGACGAGCTTCCACGTCCTCGACACGACGCACCCGGCCGCGGTGCGGCGGCTTTCGGAGTCCCTCGACCCCGAGCGAACGCTCTTCGTCGTCTCCTCCAAGTCCGGGACGACATTGGAGACTCGCTGCCATCTCGACTTATTCTGGGAGCGGACTGGCGGCCGCGGCGAGAGCTTTGTGGCCGTTACCGATCCCGGCTCGGAGCTGGAGGCGCTCGCCCGCGAACGCGGCTTCAGGGCGGTGTTCCACGGGGAGCCCTCGATCGGCGGGCGCTACTCGGCCCTCTCGGCGTTCGGGATCGTGCCGGCCGCGCTGATGGGCGCGGACGTCCGCAGCCTCGTCGGCGGCGCGGCGACGACGGCCGAGCGCTCAAAGGACGGCGATAGCCCCGGCGCGGCACTCGGGCTCACGCTGGGCGCTGCCTGGCAGAACGGCCGCGACAAGGTCGTGTTCGAGAATCCGCACGGCTTCGGCCTCTGGCTGGAGCAGCTCATCGCCGAGTCCACCGGCAAGCAGGGCAAGGGCCTCGTGCCGGCGCCCGAGAACGACCCGCAGGGGCCGGATCGCCAGCAGGCGGAGCTCGCGCTGGAAGACGGGCTCGGCGCCGAGTTCTACCGGTGGGAGCTGGCCGTCGCCTCCGCGTGCGCGATCCTGGGCATCAACCCCTTCAACCAGCCCAACGTGCAGGAGGCCAAGGACCGCACCCTCGAGGTCCTTTCGGGACGCGACCGGGGACAGGCCCCGGACGTCCCTGCCGAGGGCATGGACGCCGTGGAAAAGCTCCTCACGGAGGCGGCGCCGCCGGACTACGTCGCCGTGCAGGCGTTCGTCGATCCGGAGCGGGAGGGAGAGCTGGCGCCGCTCGTCGAGAGGGCGCGCGCGACCGGGTGCGTCGTCACCGCCGGCCTCGGCCCGCGATACCTTCACTCGACGGGTCAGCTCCACAAGGGAGGCCCGCCGACGGGGCGGTTCGTCCAGGTGGTGGACGAGCCGGGCGACGAGCTCCCGATCCCCGGCCGGGAGTTCGGCTTCCGTTGCCTGATCCACGCCCAGGCCGAGGGTGACCTCGCCGCCCTGCGGGAGCGCGGGCGGCCTATCGTTCGCATCAGACTGGAGGACCTGTGAAGCTCGGAATCGTCGGTCTCGGCCGCATGGGCGGCAACATGACGCAGCGGCTCCGTCAAGGCGGTCACGAGGTGGAGACGTACGCGCGCACCGCGCCGGAGCGGACTGCCGACTCGCTGGTCGAGCTGTCCATGAAGCTCGAGCAGCCGCGGGTCGTGTGGCTGATGATCCCGTCGGGCGACCCGACGGAGATGGCGTTCCAGACACTCCTGGGGCTCCTCGAGGACGGCGACATCCTCCTGGACGGGGGCAACTCGTACTTCCGTGACTCGATCCGGCGCGGGGAGGAGGCCAAGAAGAAGGGTGTGAGCTTTCTCGACGCCGGCGTCTCGGGCGGGATCTGGGGCCTCACCGAGGGCTACTGCCTCATGGTCGGCGGCGACAAGGCTGCCTTCGAGACGGCCGAGCCCATCTTCGCGACGCTCGCGCCCGAGGACGGCTACGGCCACGTCGGCCCGTCCGGCGCCGGCCACTTCGTGAAGATGGTGCACAACGGGATCGAGTACGGCCTCATGCAGGCCTACGCGGAGGGGTTCGAGCTTCTGCGCGAAGTGGAGGGCTACGCCCTCGACCTCGACCAGATCTCTGCCCTCTGGCAGCACGGCTCCGTCGTTCGGAGCTGGCTGCTCGAGCTTTTGCAGCGCGCCTTCGAAGCGGACCCCGACCTCGAGCAGATCCGCGGCTTCGTCCAGGATTCGGGCGAAGGGCGCTGGACGGTCCACGAGGCGATCGACGCCGCCGTTCCGCTCCCCGCGATCTCGGCAGCGCTCTTCGCGCGCTTCGCCTCGCGCCAGGATGAGTCGTTCGCGGCCAAAGTGAACGCGGCCCTTCGGAATCAGTTCGGCGGGCACGCGGTCGAGGCAGCCAAGTCCGTCGAGGAGGCGAAGACCGCCGAATGACCGAGGCCGCCGTCGCCGAGAACCCGCTGGCCCAGGGCCTGCGCATGCGACGGCCGCCCGAGCCGTTCGCGCTCACGATCTTCGGTGCTTCCGGCGACCTGACGCAGCGCAAGCTCATGCCTGCGCTCTACTCGCTCGTCTTCCGCGACCTGCTGCCCGATGCCTTTGCCGTGGTCGGCGTCTCGCGCACGGAGATGACGACCGAGGAGTTCCGCGAGCGCATGCGCGAGGCGGTGACGGAGCACTCCCGAGACGAGTTCCGCGAGGACGTCTGGGAGCGCCTGGCGGAGCGGATGTCGTACCTGGCTGCGGACTTCGGCGAAGAGGGCGGCGAGCAGGCGCTGATCGACTGCCTCGACGAGCGCGACCGAACGCTCGGCACGGCCGGCAATCGCGTCTACTACCTCGCCGTTCCGCCGAAGGCGATCGGCCCGATCGTGACGGCGGTCGGCAAGACGCGAACCTCGACCGGATGGATGCGCCTGATCGTCGAGAAGCCGTTCGGCCACGACCTCGCGAGCGCCCGGGAGCTCAACGACCTCATCCACCAGTTCTTCGAGGAGAAGGAGATCTTCCGCATCGACCACTACCTGGGCAAGGAGACGGTCCAGAACATGCTGGTCCTGCGCTTCGCGAACGGCATCTTCGAGCCGATCTGGAACCGGCAGTTCATCGACCACGTCCAGGTCACGGTCGCCGAGCAGCTGGGCGTCGAGGGCCGCGGCGAGTTCTACGACGAGGTCGGCGCGGTCCGGGACGTCGTCCAGAACCACATGCTCCAGCTCGTGGCCCTGACCGCGATGGAGCCGCCCATCGACTTCGAGGCCGAGGCCGTCCGCAACGAAAAGGTGAAGGTGCTCCGGGCGATCCACACGCCGGGGCCCAAGCACGTCGTCCGCGGGCAGTACGGGCCGGGGTTCATCGAGGGCAAGCCCGTTTCCGGGTTCCGCGAGGAGCCCGGAATCCGGCCCGACTCCGACACGGAGACCTACGTCGGTGCCAAGCTCTACGTCGACAACTGGCGCTGGGCGGACACGCCCTTCTACATCCGCACCGGCAAGCGCCTCCCGCGCCGCGAGACGACGATCGCGATCCAGTTCAAGCGCGCGCCGCACCCTCCCTTCGAGATCGACGACGAGGAGGGGCTGCGCCCTAACGTACTCCTCATCCACATCCAGCCGGACGAGGGCGTGTCGCTCCTCGTCGGCGCCAAGGTGCCGGGTCAGGGTGTCTCCATCCGCACGGTGCACATGGACTTCCTCTACGGCGGCGCGTTCCGCGTCGGCCTCCCCGAGGCCTACGAGCGGCTGATCCTCGACTGCCTGCTCGGCGACGCCACCCTCTTCACCCGCGCCGATGAGGTCGAGGAGCAGTGGGCCATCATCGATGCGATGGTCGCGCCCTGGACGCGCGACCGCCCGCACTTTCCCAACTACGCGGCCGGCACCTGGGGCCCGCACTCCGCCGACGAGCTTCTCCACCGCGACGGCCGCTCGTGGCGGAGGAACTAGGAGTGCGCTAGATGCCCGAAACCTCTCTGCGGGAGCTCGAGCGCGAGTTGGCTCGCCTGCGCGACGCGTCCACCGAGCCCGGCGACGCTCCGAGCATCCGCGCGAGCGTGATGACCCACATCGCCTGGGTGCCCGAGACCTGGGTCGAGCAGGCCACCGAGACCCTCGCCGGGCTGGCGGAGCGGCATCCGTCCCGCACGATTCTCCTCTTCCCGCGCCCCGGCGACCCCGACGGGCTCGACGGCGAGGTCGACCTGCGCTGCTTCGTCCGCGGGGGACAGGAGGGAGAGGTGTGCTCGGAGGTCATCTCGCTCCGCCTCGGCGGACAGCGTTGCCAGGCGCCGGCCAGCATCGTCACACCGCTCCTCGTCTCCGACCTCCCGGTCTTCCTGCGCTGGCGGGGACAGCTGCCCTTCGGCGCACCCGAGCTCGAGCAGCTGGTCGGCGTGGCGGATCGCCTGATCATCGACTCGGCAGAGTGGGCTGACGCCGAGAGCACGGTCCCCCGGCTGACGGAGCTCTTCGACCGGATTGCGGTCTCTGACATCTGCTGGGCGCGGACGGAGCCCTGGAGGGGTGCGATCGCCGACCTGTGGCCCGACGTCGCCGAAGCCTCGACGCTGCGCGTGGCGGGCACGAGGAATGAGGCCCTGCTGCTCCGGGCGTGGCTCGCCGCGCGGCTTCGCCGGCCCATCGACCTTCACCACGAGCCGGCCGGCGAGATCGAGCTCGTCGAGGTCGACGGCCGCGAGGCTCGTCCGTTCAGGCTCGAGCGGAGGACGCCGAGCGACCTCCTCTCCGACCAGCTCGAGCTCTTCGGCCGCGACCGGGTCTACGAGGAGTCGGTACGGAACTACTCGCCGCCGCCGACCTAGCCGGCCTCGGGGCGGGCTGGATCGCCGAGCGCTCCCGCGGCCGCTCGCCCTTCCGGATCGCCCTCACCGGCGGCTCGACACCGCGGCCCGTCCTCCAGCGCCTGGCGGAGCTCGACCTCGACTGGCCGTCCTGGCACGTCTGGTGGAGCGACGAGCGCATGGTCCCGCCGGAGCACCAGGACTCGAACGAGCGGCTGGCGCGGGAGGCACTCCTTTCCCGCGTGCCGATCCCTGAGGAGCAGATCCATCCGCTCCGCTCCCTCGAGGTCGGCCTGCCCGGGACGTTCGATCTCGTCCTCCTGGGACTCGGCTCGGACGGGCACACGGCTTCCCTCTTCCCCGGGCACGAGGGCGAGCTCGACGATCCGGGCCCGCTCGTCCACGTGCCGGTCCCCGGCCTCCCTCCGCAGCATCCGCGCATCAGCTTCTCGCTGGCGTATCTGAACGCGCAGCCGCTGGTTGCGATCCTGGTCGGCGGCGAGGGCAAGCGGGAGGTCCTCGCCAGAGTCCTCGCCGGCGACGAAGAGCTCCCGGCTGCGCGCGTGCAGGCCGCGGAGACGGTCGTCCTCGCCGACGAGGCCGCCGCTCCCAAGTAACAGACTGTTACTTGGTTAGGGCGCGCTCGACCTCTGCGCCCACTCCGAGGACGAGGGCGTCGTCGCCCGGGCGCGCGGCGGTCTGCAGCGAGGCCAGCAGGCCATCCTCTGCGGGGCCGCAGGGGAGCGCGAGCGCAGGCCAGCCGGTGGCGTTGAAGGGCCGGGTGAGGGAGATCATGCGCTCGCGCAGGGCGAGGTCGCCGATCCCGACCGGCGGGGCGACCATCGGCATCGTCGGGGTCAGGAGGACGTCGAAGCCGTCGAGGGCCTCCAGGGCGCGCTCGCGGTAGGCCTTCCGCTCCGCCTCAGAAGCCGCCGCCTGCTCGTCCGTGACCGCGAAGGCCGCCTCGAGCTTGCGGCGCACGTTTTCGCCGTAGAGGTCGGAGTGCTCGGCGAAGAGCTCCCGGTGGACGTCGGCCGCCTCGACCTGGAACGCCGGGTTGAGGTCGCCGGGGAGGGGGAAGTCGACGCGTTCGACCTCGGGCAGCTGCGCCGCGGCCTCCTCCACCCGGGTGCGGACGAGCGGGTCGGCGTGCTCCGTCCACGCGAGGGCGATACGGGCGTCTCGGGTGGAGGCGTCGATCTCTGCTCCCAATGTCTGCATCAGCTCGAGGCAGGCCGCGACGGTGCGCGCCATCGGCCCGACCGTGTCGAAGCTGGGGGCGAGCGGGAAGACGCCGTCGGCGGGCACGAGGCCCCAGGTCGGCTTGAAGCCGACGATGCCGCAGCACGCGGCCGGCAGGCGGATCGAGCCGGCACTGTCGGTGCCGAGGGCCACCTCGCAGAGCCCGGCCGCGATTGCGGCGCCGTTGCCGCCGCTCGAGCCGCCCGGGACCCGGCCCGTGTCGAGCGGGTTCACGACGGCCCCGAAGTGCGGGTTGTCCGAGGTGATGCCGTAGGCGAACTCGTGCAGGTTCGTCTTCCCCATGACGCCGTACCCCGCCTCTTCGAGGGCGAGCACGGAGCTCGCCGACCGCTCGGGCACGTGGTCGCGGAAGATCGCCGACCCGTACGTCGTCACCAGCCCCGCCGTGTCGATCAGGTCCTTGACGGCGAGCGGAATGCCGCGAGGCGGCTCGTCCGGGACGGCCAAGAACGCCCGGTACGAGTCAGGCAAGCGCGTCGTAGATGACCGCGATCGCCACCGAGCCGGCGAGCAGGATGAGCACGATTCCGAGCAGCAGGAGCCCGAGGCGGATGTTCTTGCGACCCAGCTCGGGATCCATTCAGTGCTCCTCCAGGCAACACGAGCGCGCTTCTGCACGGCGAGCACGCGGCGCCAGAGCCCACCCTCGCCCTCGCCAAGGCCGCCAGCCTTGGCTGCGTGCGAGTGCGGCCTCTGGCTTGGTGCTCGCGACGCAGAATCTGGGCTGGATTACCTGAATGGGCACTATCCCACCAGCATCGGGTCGATCGCCATCGCCACGAAGAGCAGCGCGAGATAGGCCAGCGAGTAGCTGAAGAGCCGGCGCGCCCGCGCGGGCGTCGTCTGGTGCTGCAACGCGAGCGCGAGCCCGATGAACGCCGCGCCGAGCACCGCCGCCGAGACGAGGTAGACGGGTCCCAAGGTCCTCCCGAGCACCGGCAGGAGCGTCACGCCGACGAGCACAAACGAGTAGAGGACGATCGAGCGCGTTGTCTCGCGCTCGCCGCGCACGACGGGGAGCATGGGGATGCCCGCCGCCGCGTAGTCGCGCTTGATCAGGAGGGCGAGCGCCCAGAAGTGCGGCGGCGTCCAGAAGAAGACAATGAGGAAGAGCACGAGCGCCGTCAGCGTCAGGTTCCCCGTCGCGGCTGCGTAGCCGACGAGCGGCGGGACGGCTCCGGCCGCGCCGCCGATGACGATGTTCTGCGGCGTCGAGCGCTTCAGCCACCGGGTGTAGACGATCACGTAGAAGAGGTTGCCCACGAGGGCGAGCAGCGCCGCGAGCACGTTGACGAAGCTCGCCAGCACGACATAGGAGAGCGCTGAGAGGGCGAGGCCGAACTCGAGCGCGCGCTCCGGCGGGACGCGGCCGGAGGCCACTGGCCGCTGGGCGGTGCGCTTCATGTGCGTGTCGATGTCCCGGTCGAGGACGTGGTTGAGGGCGCTCGCGCCGCCGCAGGCCAGTGCCAATCCCCCGAGGGTGGCGATCGTCAGGCCGGCCGACGGGAGACCTCCCGCGCCTACGGCGAGCCCGCCGGCGGCGGTGATCAGGAGGAGCACCATGATCCGGGGCTTCGTGAGCGTCACGTAGTCGCGCCAGCGCCCGCGCGACACAGGCGTCCCGCCGCGGAAGGCGACCGCCGTGCACACGGCTGCGGCCGCCAGCGCGCCCGCGCCGAGCGCGATGTGGAGCCAGGCCGGAGCCTCCAGCAGCGCGGCGAGGCCGGCGAAGGCGAAGAGGAAGAACGACGTCGCGGCCGACCAGAGCAGGTCGGGGCGATTCGGATGGGCCAAACGCGCCGTGAGGGCAGTCGCCGCGAGGAGTGCCAGCGCGACGTGCGCGGCCACGTCGTGCGCCAGCCCCCAGGAGCCGGTGCCGACGACGACCGCCACCCCTGCGGTCGCCGCGATCGCCGTCAGGCGGAGCCAGGGCCCGGGCGCGCTGCTCACGTGGTCGGCTCCCGGAGCTTCAGGCGGAGGTCGCGCAGCGGCCTGGCGCTCGAGACGTAGGGCACCCTGTCGAAGTTGTAGACGGGGGGCGGCGAGCTCGTGTACCACTCGAGCGTGTCCGCCCGCCATGGGTCGTTTCCCATGCGCGGGCCGCTGCGCCAGCTCTTGGCGGCGTTCCAGACGAAGACGAGGAGTGCGATGCCCATGAGGAAGGCGCCGAGGGTCGAGATGAGGTTGTACCACTCGAAGAGCCCTCCGCGGTCGTACGTGTAGACCCGGCGGGGCATCCCCATGAGCCCGAGCATGTGCTGCGGCAGGAACGCGGCGTTGAAGCCGATGAACATGAGCCAGAAGTGGATCAGCGCCAGGCGCTCGTCGTACATCCGACCCGTGATCTTCGGGAACCAGTAGTACGCGCCGGCGAAGATCCCGAAGACGGTGCCGCCGAAGAGCACGTAGTGCAGATGCGCGACGACGTAGTAGGAGTCCTGCGCCTGGTAGTCGATCGGGAACGCGGCGAGGAGGATTCCGGAGAGGCCGCCCATCGTGAAGAGCGCGATGAACCCGAGCGCGAAGTAGAGCGGTGCGCGGAACCAGAGGTGACCCTTCCAGAGCGTCGCCAGCCAGTTGAAGATCTTGATCGCCGTGGGCACCGCGACCGAGAAGGACGCGATCATGAACCACCACTGCAGCGGGTCTGACATGCCCACCGTGAACATGTGGTGCGCCCAGACGAGCATGCTGGCGAACGCGATCCCGATCGTCGAGAACGCGATCGCCTTGTAGCCGAAGATCGGCTTCCGCGAGAAGACGGGGATGACCTCCGAGATCATCCCCATCGCGGGCAGCACCATGATGTAGACCTCGGGGTGGCCGAAGAACCAGAACATGTGCTGCCAGAGGAGCGCCCCGTCCTGGCCCGTGAAGAAGCTCGTGTCCACCTGCCGGTCGAGGAGGAGGAGCGTGATCGCCGCCGAGATCGTCGGAAGGACGAGCACGAGCATCACCGCGTAGGCCTCGATCGTCCACACGAAGAGCGGAATGCGCATCCAGGTCATGCCGGGCGTGCGCATGTTGTGGATGGTGACGATGAAGTTGATCGCTCCGGCGAGCGAGGAGAGCGAGGTCAGGTGCAGGCCGAGGATCCAGAGGTCTTGCCCGGTCCCCGGGCTGAACTCCGCCGTCGACAGCGGGGTGTAGGCGGTCCACCCCGAGCTGGCTGCGCCGCCGTCGGCCAGGAAGCTCGAGAGGATGACGAGCCCACCTAGGAGGAAGAGCCAGTACGACATGGCGTTCAGGCGCGGGAAGGCCATGTCCTTCGCACCGATCATCAGCGGGACGAGGTAGTTGCCGAAGCCGGCCAGGATCGGGACGACGAAGAGGAAGATCATCATCGTCCCGTGCACCGTGAACAGCTGGTTGTAGGAGTTCTGCGTGATGAACTCCTGGTCTGCCTGCGCGAGCTGCGCGCGCATGAGCAGCGCCATCAGCCCCGCGGCGAAGAAGAAACCGAACGCGGTGACGATGTAGAGGATCCCGATCCGCTTGTGGTCGAGTGTGGTCAGCCAGCTCGTGACGCGGCCGTCGCGCCAGGTGGGGCTGACCGTCTCCGTGCGAACGGCCACTAGCCGTCACCCTCCTGGGCGGCGGGCGGCGCCAGCCGCTCGTTCTGGCGGACATAGGCGATCAGCGCCTGGAACTGAAACTCGGGCCAGCCGCGGCCGACCGGCGGCATGGAGTGCTCGACGTCGGGCGTGTCGAGCCCGTTCTCGAGGAGCTCCCTCAGCGCCCGCTCGTCGACGAGGGTGCCGTTCTGGGCGATCGGCGGGCCGAGGTCGCCCTCGCCGGCGAGGCCGTGGCACTTGGCGCAGACGCGGTCCCAGCTCTCCCGTCCGAGGGCGAGCTGCGTCGCGCCGGGCTGGTCCTGACCGGTGAGGAGCCGGAGCCGGCTCTGGTACTCCGCCTGCGGGAGGACCTCGACGGTGGTCGGCATGACGGCGTGGAGGACGCCGCAGAGCTCGGCGCAGCGTCCTTCGTAGACTCCTTCCTTGTCCGGCTGGAAGCGAAGGACGTTCGTCCTCCCCGGGATCGCGTCGCGCTTCCCGGTCAGCTCGGGCACCCACCAGCTGTGGTTGACGTCGTACGAGACGAGCTCGAGCTTGACGGGCCGGCCGACCGGCAGGACGAGCGTGTCGATCGCGATCTGCCCGTCCGGGTAGACGTACTGCCAGTAGAACTGGTGGCCCTCCACAGTGACGACGAGCTCGTCCGTGCTCTCCGCGCCCTGGACCGCCTCTGTTCGGGCGAGGACGACGGCGGCGATCCCGACCAGGATTACGGCCGGGATGATCGTCCAGATGATCTCGATCCGCGTGTTGCCGTGGATCTGAGGGCCCTCCGCCTCGGGAGGCGTCGAGCCGCGTCGGCGGAAGCGGATGATGAAGAGGACGAGCGCGGCCTCGACCGCAACGAAGACCACAGCGCAGATCGCGAACACGAACCAGTAGAGCTGGTTGATCGCCTCGGCGTTCGGCGTCGACGGGTCGGGAGGCGCGACGCCACCGTTCCCCGAGCTCTGGCCCAACGCAACCGGGACGGCCCCGAGCGCGAGCACCGCGAGGGCGGCGGCGATGACGGCGAGCTTCCTCCTCCGCATGGGCCGGTGCGATTCTATTCGGCCCGCCGGGAGGCGGCTTCGCGACGAATGTCACCCTTTCGAGGGAGTTGCTATTCCCCCGAAATGTGGTTCAGTGAGTGCCAGCGGGACACCCTCTTTAGCGGCAAAGAGGTGCTCGCTATCGGCATCGTCGGAAGCTGGGAGAGGTTTTCGCGCGCCGAGGGGAGAGATCGCTTGGGGGAACCCTGTTTCCCCCAAGGCCCCCTCAATAAGCTTCGAGCGTGCCCGACGAAGCGTGGGTCGTTCCGCTCCCCGCGGGGGTGACGGAGCCGTTCGAGGTCTTCGTCAACGGCGTGCTCCAGGAGCGAGACGTCGACTACGACGTATTCGCAGGCACGCTGCGGTTCACCAAGCCGCTCGCGCGCGAGGGCCGGCTCGGCCTCCTCCGCTGGGCGAGCATGTTCTTCGGCGTCGCCGGGACGTATCGCAGGAACGACTCCGTCGACGTCGTCTACGACGTCGGAGGACGACGAACCGTCGCCTCGGGGCTCCCGATCATCCCGCCAGGCGGGACAGAACAGCCCCCGCCGGGCTGACGGCCACGGCGGTGGGCACGAGCGCGACGCCGTACTTGCGCGCGAGCTCCGGCCGCCGGGACACGTCGACGACGACCACGTCGCGCCCCTCGGCGCGGAAGCGGCGCTCGAGGCTCGCGCACTCGCTGCAGAGGGGATGGGTGAACTGGACGACGACATCGCCGGCAGGCGTGAGGCCGAGGTCCGCGAGCTCCACCCGGTCGAGCCGGTGCGAGCGGACGCCCCGCAGGCGGGCGCCGAGGCGATAGGTCTCGCAGCCGGCGCAGAGCCCGGTCACGGCGGCGAGGAGGGCGAGCCCTGCGACGAGCAGCCCGAGGGCGGCGCCGAGAGCCCTGAAGTCGAGCGCGTAGGAGACCGTTGCCGCCCCGAGCACCGCGACGCCGATCATGTTGGCGAACCGCGGCGGCCGCGAGTCCTCGACGGGCCCCTCCCCGAAGCGGGGTTGCACGAGCTCGAAGTAGGCGAGGCACGGAAGGCAGTACCGCCTCCCGAAGACGAGGCCGATCGCTAGCTGCGCCGCGAGCAGACCGAGGATCGGCCACCAGCCCGTCGCGACTGCGACGACCGCAAGTAGGCCGATCGTCGCCTGGTTGAACCGCGGCGCCCGTGAGTCGATGACGTCGAGGTCCCGGTACGGGTCAGCTGTGCGCCCGTGCTTCATTTTGTGAAGCTTACTGCCGGCACACCCTCCGCCGCTATGCTCAGGAGGCGGAGTGGGACCCGAACAGATAGACGATCTGAACAGCGGCTTCGTCCAGGAGCTGCTGACCGAATACCTCGCCTCGCCGGAGTCCGTCGACCCCGAGTGGCGGCAGCTCTTCGAGTCCCATCCGGAGCTCGTGCTCGCGCGGCTACCGAACGCCGGCCGGCTGGGCGAGCTGACGCGCGACGGGGCCGGGAACGGAGCAGCCGCGCCGGCCCCGGCGGCGCCGGCGGAGGCCGAGGCACCCGCGGCCGACGACCTCCTGCTCGGCGGCATCGCCGCCGCCATGTCGCTCGTGAAGGCGCACCGCACGCATGGCCACCTCGCGGCGCACATCGACCCGCTCGGCTCGGAGCCTCCGGGCGATCCGGCGCTCGACCCCGACCGGCTCGAGCCACGCCTGACCCCTGAGCTCCAGTCCCACATTCCCGCCAGGTTCCTGCGCCTCTACGTCGAGGCGGACACGCTGTCCGCGGCGCTGCCGAAGCTGCGCCAGACCTACTGCGGGACGCTCGCCTACGAGCTCGAGCACATCTCGAGCCACGAGCAGCGGCTCTGGCTTCGCGCCGCGATCGAGTCGGGGAAGTACCGGCAGCCTCTCGACACCGAAGAGAAGAAGGCGCTCCTGCGCCGGCTCTCCGAGGTCGAGGGCTTCGAGCGCTACCTCCGCCGTGCGTTTCTCGGCCAGAAGCAGTTCTCGATCGAAGGGCTCGACGTCATGGTGCCGATGCTCGACGAGGCGATCGAGCTCGCGTCGGCCAACGGCGCGAACCATGTCGTCATCGGCATGGCCCATCGCGGCCGGCTCAACGTCCTCGCACACACCGTCGGGCGGCAGGCCGACGCGATCCTGCGCGAGTTCGAGGGCGAGCGCGTCCTCGAGGCGGTTTCGACCGACCTCGAGAGCGGGTCGGGCGACGTCAAGTACCACCTCGGCGCCGAGGCGACGCGTCAGACCCGAAGCGGCGAGGTCACGGTCACGCTTACCTCGAACCCGAGCCACCTGGAGTACGTTGACCCTGTCGTCGAGGGCGAGGTGCGAGCCTCGCAGACGAACCACGACTCGCCCGAGGGTACGCACAACCCCAACCGGGCCCTGCCCATTCTCATCCACGGCGACGCCGCCTTCCCCGGCCAGGGCGTGGTCGCGGAGACGCTCAACCTCGCGGGCCTCGCCGGCTACACGACCGGCGGCACCCTGCACGTGATCGCCAACAACCAGGTCGGCTTCACGACCGACCCGGACGAGGGCCGCTCGACGCGCTACTCCTCCGACCTCGCGAAGGGCTTCGACTCGCCGATCGTTCACGTCAACGCCGATGACCCCGAAGCCGCGATCGCGGCGATCCGCCTCGCGATGGCCTTCCGGGAGCGCTTCCACCACGACGTCGTCGTCGACCTCGTCGGCTATCGGCGCTTCGGCCACAACGAGGGCGACGAGCCGAGCTACACGCAGCCGCTGATGTACACGCTGATCGAGCAGCATCCGAGCGTCCGCGAGCAGTACGCGCGTGAGCTCGTCGAGCGCGGGCTGGTGTCCCAGGCCGAGACGGAGCGTCTTCTGGACGAGGTGCAGGAGCGCCTCCGCGGCGTCCACGAAGAGCTCAAGGCGTCTTTCGGCGAGGGCGGCAGGCGGAAGGAGCGGATGATCGGCCGCGGCGCCGACGCGCAGATCGACACGTCGGTGCCTGCCGACCGGCTGCGCGTGCTGAACGAGCAGCTGCTCGAAGTCCCCGAGGGCTTCACGATCCATCCGAAGCTGGCGAAGGAGCTCGAGCGGCGCAGGGACGCGCTCGGCGAGGAGGGCGGTATCGCCTGGGCGCAGGCCGAGGCCCTGGCCTTCGGGAGCCTCCTCGCCGACGGCACGCCCGTACGCCTGACCGGACAGGACACGGAGCGCGGCACGTTCTCGCACCGCCACCTCGTTCTCCACGACTACGAGACCGGAGAGAAGTACGCGCCGATCCAGCACCTGCCCGACGCGCGCTCACCCTTCCAGGTTTACAACTCCCCCCTCTCGGAGACCGGGGCGCTCGGCTTCGAGTACGGCTACTCGGTCGAGGTGCCCCGTGCGCTCGTGCTGTGGGAGGCCCAGTTCGGCGACTTCGTCAACTCGGCGCAGGTGATCGTCGACCAGTTCATCGTCTCGGGCCTCTCCAAGTGGGCCCAGAGCTCACGGCTGACGCTGCTCCTGCCGCACGGCTACGAGGGCAACGGGCCGGAGCACTCGAGCGCGCGCCTCGAGCGCTTCATGCAGCTGGCGGCACAGGAGAACATCCGCATCGTCAACCCCTCGACAGCGGCCCAGTACTTCCACGTGCTCCGGCGGCAGGCTCTCCACCCGAAGGGCCGTCCGCTCGTGCTCCTGACGCCGAAGGGCCTGCTGCGCCTGAAGCAGGCGACCTCGCACGTCGACGAGCTCGCCAACGGCAGCTTCAAGCCGATCCTGGACGACCCGCGTCTCGAGTCCGACCAGAAGCTCGAGGTCAGCCGCCTGCTCATCTGCTCGGGCAAGGTGTACTACGACATCGTCGGCCACGAGGCTCGCGCGGACGCGGAAAGCCTCGCCGTCGTCCGGCTGGAGCAGCTCTACCCCTTCCCCGTCGCGACCTACGACGAGCTCCTCTCGCGCTACCCGTCGGTGACGGAGGTCGTCTGGACGCAGGAGGAGCCGCAGAACATGGGCGCCTGGCGGGCGATCCGTCACCGCCTGGAGGAAGGCCTGCCGGCGGAGGTCGACCTCCGCTACGTCGGCCGTCCGTGGCGCGCGAGCCCGAGTGAGGGCTACCCCACCGCGCACCTTCTCGAGCAGGACCGCATCGCCCGCGAGGCTCTGGGCGCCTTCTAGCGATGGCCGGAGGCCGAACTCCGCCTGGCGCCCACGACGCACTCACCGCCGCGCGGTTCTCCGTCACCGTCGACGGCGTCGAGATCGCGCTGTTCTCCGAGCTGGTCGAGCTGTCGTCCGGGGTCGATCCGTCCGATCTCACGCTCGGCCCGGCCCAGAAACGCGGGGCCGGCGCGAGGAAGCTACCCGGCAAGCGCACGCCGCCGACCGTGACGCTGAAGCGGGGCCAGACAAGGGACCTCAGCCTGTTCGAATGGCATCACGACTCGCTGCGCCGCCGCGGCGCCCGGCGAGACGCAGACCTCGTCATGTTCGACACTCAGGGCCAGGCGGTCGCCCGTTACCACCTGGAGAAGGCCTGGCCGGCGAGGCTCGTGGTCAGCGGGGAAAAGGCGGGAGCGACCGAAGTGCTGTACGAGACGGTCGTGCTCACCTGCGAGGACCTCCAGCGCGTCGCTCCCTGAGACGCGGGGAACCGCGCGTAGTACTCTCGCGCGCGTGATCGACCCCACCAAGCGGTGGCCGCGCGGGCACGAGGAGAAGCCCGATTACGCCGGGCTCCTGACGTATGCCGGCTGCCCATACACGCAGGACCCGGCCGAGCTCGCCGGCGTCGACGTCGCGGTGGTGGGCGCGCCGACGGACGACCTCGTCTCCGACCGGCCGGGCGCGCGCTTCGGCCCGCGCGCGATCCGAGCGGCGAGCTGCCCACCCGGCCCGCACCTCGAGGCGAAGTTGGACGCTTTAGCCGAGCTCTCCGTCGTGGATTTCGGTGACGCTCCGGTCATTCCGGCCGACCCCGTCCGCACGCACGCTGCGATCGAGGACCTCGTCGGTCAGGTGCTCTCCGCAGACGTGATCCCGGTCGTGTTGGGCGGCGACCACTCGATCTCGGAGCCGGACATCCGCGCGGTCGCGGCTGTACACGGGCCCGTCGGCCTCGTCCACTTCGATACCCACACGGACACCGGGACGGAGGTGTACGGGGTCGAGGTCTCCCACGGGACGCCGTTCTACCGCCTGGTGGAGCAGGGCCACCTCGACCCCCGGCGCTACGTCCAGATCGGCCTGCGCGGCTACTGGCCCGGCGAGGCCGAGTTCGCCTGGCAGGCCGAAAAGGGTGTGACGAGCTTCTTCATGCACGACGTAAGGGCGCTGGGAATCGAAGAGGTGGTCGGGCGCACGGTCGGGCTGGTCGGCGATGGGCCCGTGTTCCTGACGATCGACGTCGATGTCCTCGACCCAGCGTTTGCTCCTGGCACGGGCACGCCGGAGCCCGGCGGGATGACGACGGTCGACCTCCTCTGGGCCGCGCGGACGCTGGCGACCGAGCTCGAGCTGGTCGGCGCCGACGTCGTCGAGGTGATCCCGACCGCGGTCGGCTCCGCGGACATCACAGCGCTTGCGGCCGATCGCATCGTGCGGGAGATTCTCACCGGGATCGCGCTGCGCCGCCGGAACGGCTGAGAGCCGGCGGGCGCAGGCGGCCAGAGGAAGGATGGTGGGCGGACCCTAGAGGATCGCCAGAGGGTTGACGGGCGAGCCTGTTCCCCCGGGGATTCGCAGCGGGGCGGCGACGAAGAGGAACTCCCAGCGCCCCGTCCGTTCGCAGGCGGCCAGGAGGTCCTCGAGCTGGAGGTAGTCGAGCAAATGGACGCCCATGGCGTTGAGCGCCAGGACGTGGATCGGGAAGTCAACCCCTTCGGTGCTGCTGGGCGCGGTGTCGCTGTTTCCGTCGCCACCCAATGCTGCGACGCCGCGTTCGGCGACGAACGACATCGCCGTAGGATGCAACCCCGACTTGAGGTCCGCCACCGGCCAAGGCCCCAGCTCGCTGAGTCGCCGGGAGTGGCCGGTGCGTACCAGGAGCACGTCGCCCTCACCAACGGTGACGCCCTGTTCTCGCTCGGCCGCCTCGAGGTCGTCGCGGAAGACGTGCTGGCCGGGCTCGAGCCAGCTCAGTCCGCGGAGGCGGGGGATATCGAGCAGGACGCCTCGCCCAACCAAGCCGTTCCTGAGGACCTCGATCGAATCGGCCGTCGCGCCTCGGGCAGTCACGGCGTTGGCCGGCGTCCCGTTGTAGAGAAACCCCTTGTAGGCGACGTGGCAGAGCGCGTCGATGTGCGTGTGGCCGTCGTGGTGGTAGTCGGCGCCCACGAAGTCCATAGCGAACCGCAGCGGCTCGGGCCGGTTGTCGTCCTGCTCTTCGGTGGTCATGTAGTGGACTGCGGGGACGGGATTGTCCGCTGCTGCCACGGTGTTCAACGGCAAGCTCAGCGTCACGGTGGTGCCCTCGCGCACGAGGCGGGCGGCCGCGGCGATCCGCCCGGGCACGAGCCGATTCAGCGCCCCACCCTCACCGCGCTCGCCCCATCGCCCCCAGGAGCTCACGCTGCGAAAGAGTTCGCTGAACTCGTCGGCGGTGACCTCGACGGGTGGGCGACGAGACTCCGTCATTGCGCACTGGAGGAGATGGGCCCCACCGCGACGGCATTCTGCCCGATCCGCCGCCATCGTTCGGTTGGCGACCTGCTACCTCACGGCCTCGAACGTGATCCGGAAGCGCACTGTAGCGGGCGGTCGCGAGCGCTTCTCGACTTGAACCGTCCACTGGCCAGCTGACGGAGCTTCGTATGCCGGAAAATGGAGGACGCAGACGTCCTCGTTTCGTTGCCTCCGGCAGCCACGGCGGCGCACCCCGTCCAGAATGTGGAGCACTGGCCCGGTCGTCTGGATCGAGACGGCCACGCGAGCAGTTCGTGGCAGCCGAAGCCGAACCGAGAATGTGTGTCTCGCCGGGTCGGGTGCCTGAACCAGGAAGAAGCGCGCGTCCTTCCCCGCGCCGAGGCGAACAACTCGCGATTGGGTGGCGATGCAGCCCCGAATCGGAAGCGTTCCGTCGGCGGTCAAAGTGCCGGCGGTTACTGTCGCCCGCAACGGACCTTGCTGGCCACAAGCTGCGAGATAGACGAAATCGCCTATCAGCTCGACCTCGCTCCCGATCTGTCCGGCAAACGTCTTGCTCGTGTTCTGAATGGGCACGGGTAGACCGTGCTGATCGCGGATCCTGACGGACACGCGGAGCCTTCCGACGTTGCAGGATGCACCGCTCACGTGGCGGAGCACGATGACGGGGGTTCCACCGAGCGTCTCCAACGCCAGGCGCAGCTGCGAACTTCGACAGCGAGGAAGACGGCGATCAGACGGAGCTTCCGGACGCGAGCCCGCTTCCTGATTCTCGTCAGATGGCCATAGCTCGACCACGAGCGCCGTGAGCGCGATACCAACGACAGCTGCCATGACCGCTAGGGAAGCGGCCCGCCTCATCTTCACCAACTACGAATAGAACAGAACCGAAGGTTCCGCCCGCGCGAGGCGGCGCAGGCTTCGGCGCGGTCCGAGCACGTCATTCCCCAAGAAGAGGAAACGAGGGTGAGTGCCCCGGGCAGGACTCGAACCTGCGACACACGGTTTAGGAAACCGTTGCTCTGTCCCCTGAGCTACCGGGGCGGGGACCCGTCTATCCATCCAGCGGCAAGTTTAGGTAGCCGCGGCTCTATCCACTGAGCTAAGGGGACCCGGCGGTCACCGTAGCACCGGCCCGCCCGGCGTTCGCCCGAAAAACCGAAGGTCTGATAGAAAGCCGCAAGCGTCTCGCGCGTTCTGAGATAGGGGGAGACATGAAGCCAGGCAGGCCTGGGCGTCGTGCGGTTGCGGCTGCTCTGACGCTCGTTGTGGCATTGGGGGCTCCGCCGGCGCTTGCCGCGGGGACCGGGCCGAGGCCGGTCGTCATGGGCGGCGTGACGCAGCCGGTCTTCGGCTACGTGGACGCGATCCGCGAGCGCGTCTGGGTCGAGTCGACCTTCGACAGCGACCTCGACGGCGTCAACGACCTGATCGCGATGGACATCATGCGGCCGCAGGCCAGCGAGACCGGGGGCCTCAAGGTCCCTGTGATCATGGATTCGAGCCCGTACTACTCGACGCTCGGTCGGGGGATGAGTCCGAGCTGAAGCAGGACACCGACGGCGACGGCCTGCTCGACAAGTGGCCGCTCTTCTACGACAACTACTTCGTCCCGCGCGGGTACGCCGTCATCCTGCTCGATATGGTCGGGACGAACAACTCGACCGGCTGCCCGGTCACGGGGGCACGCCGGACAACCTGAGCGCGAAGGTCGCGATCGACTGGCTCAGCGGCAGGGCGACTGCGCGTGACAAGGACGGCAACATCGTCGAGGCCGACTGGCACAACGGCCGGACCGGCATGATCGGGAAGTCCTACGACGGCACGCTCGCCAACGCCGTCGCGTCGACCGGCGTCGACGGGCTCTTCACGATCGTCCCGATCTCGGCGATCTCGAGCTGGTACGACTACACCCGCTCGAACGGCGTCATCCAGCGCGGAAACAGCTATCCCTCGAGCCTCTCGAACACGGTCACCAACCCGGACCGCCGCGCGTACTGTGCCGCCGTTCGGGCGACGATGGCAGCCAACGACGGCGACGAGCACGGCGACTACACGCCCTTCTGGGCGGAGCGCGACTACCTGCCGGACGCGGACAAGGTGAACGCGAGCGTCTTCGTCGTCCACGGCACGAACGACGAGAACGTACGGCCCGACCACTTCAGCAAGTGGTGGTACGAGCTGGGCGACGACCAGCCCCGGAAGCTCTGGCTGACGCAGACCGGCCACATCGACCCGTTCGACTTCAACCGCGCCGAGTGGGTGGACACGATCCACCGCTGGTTCGACAGCGAGCTCTGGAAGGTCAAGAACGGGATCCGGACGGAGCCCGAGGCCACGATTGAGCGCTCGGCGGGCGTCTTCGCCGACTACTCGCATTGGCCCGACGCCAAGATGGAGACGGTCGAGCTTCGCATCGCCGACACGGGCCCGACGACCGCCGGCGTGCTCAAGACCGGGCCGAAGCCGCGGGGCAGCGAGCCGAGCGTCTACCAGACCTTCCAGGACTCGCCGACACAGAGCCAGACCACGATGCAGACGAACCTGGAGACGGTGACGCCGAGCAGGCGCGTGTTCCTGACGGCGCCGCTCCTGCAGGATGTCCGCGTCTCCGGGACGCCCGTCGTGTCGCTGCACGCCTCGGCCGACCAGACCGACACGAACCTGGGCGCCCTGCTCGTCGACTGGGGCCTCGACACCCGGGTGCAGTGGAGCGTCGGGGACGGCATCCGCACCCTGACCACTGAGGACTGCTGGGGCGAGACGAGCCCCACTGACGATCCCTGCTATCGCCAGACCGAGACCCGCACGGTGACGGCGGAGATCGAGCGGGTGACGAAGGGCATCCTCGACGCCCGCAACCGCGACTCGCTGACGACGCCCGAGGACCTGATCCCGGGCGAGGAGTACCTGTTCGACTTCCCGCTACTGCCGGAGGACTACATCTTCAAGGCAGGCCACCGGATCGCGTTCGTCGTCGTCGGCAGCTATCCGGGCTACGGCTCGGCCGCTGACCAGACGAGGGCCAACATCACCATCAACGTGACCAAGACGACGCTCGAACTGCCCGTCGTGGGCGGCGAGGGCGCGCTGAAGGCCGCGGGTTTGTAAGAGCTCGGGGGGAAGCCGCGGGACCGGGGGCCGGCGCGAGCCGGCCCCCGGTGCTGAGGAGGGCTCGACGAAACGTGGCTGTGCCGCTGCTCGCATCCCGGCGACGAGCAGCGTTCCGCCAAGCCCTCCTACGCCTCGGCGACGCCTTCGCGCGGCTCCCAGCGGAACCCACGGAGGGCGACGACGAGCCCGACGAGGCCCCAGACGACGACCGCCGCGATCGCCGACGGCTCGAAGCTCTCGCCCTCGACGAAGCTCGCGCGGATCAGGTCGACGAAGTAGGTCAGCGGCAGCACCTCCGAGATCGCCTGGAGGAACGCGGGCATCTCCTCGGTGGAGAAGAAGACGCCGGAGATGAAGGCCATCGGCAGGTAGATCGCGTTGACCACGGCCGACGACCCCTCGGCCGTGCGGACGGCAGTCGTGACGGCGATGCCGAGCGCGGCGAAGGCCGCGGCGCCGAGGCCGATCGCGAAGACGAAGTACAACGGCCGTTCCGGCCAGTCGGCGTCGAGCAGGTAGACGCCGAGGAAGAGCTGCGAGACCACCTCGAGGGCGATGACGACCACGGTCGAGCCGATCACTGCCGCGAGGTACGTCCCCGGTCCGAGCGGCGTTCCCCGCACGCGCTTCAGGAGCCCGGCTTCTCGGCGGATCACGAGCGTGATGGCCAGCGCGGCGAAGGCGTTGGCAGAAACGCCGTACCCGAGCAGCCCGATCAGGAGGAAGGTGGGAGCGCTCACGCCCTCGATCGGCTCGTCGCCGTACACCGACCCGATCAGAACGAGGAGCAGGATCGGGAAGAGGAAGCTGAAGAACGCCGCCTCGCGGTTTCGCCAGAAGAGGAGTTGCTGTGCCCGGAGCTCGTGCAGGAAGATCCTCACTCCGTGGCCTCCGTCTCGCGCGTGAGCTCGAGGTAGACGTCCTCGAGGCTGCGGCGGTGCACCTCGATCCCTTCCAGCTCGACGCCGTCGGCGATCGCCTGCGACGTCAGCTCGTGGAGAACGCGTGTCGGCTCCTCGGTGGCGACGACGAACTCCGTGCCGTTCCGGCGGTACCGAATCTCGACAGACGCATGGCCGGAGAGGAGCTCCTGGGGCGAGCCCGTGCCGACGATCTCGCCGGCGCGCAGGATGGCGACGCGGTCGGCGAGGCGCTGCGCCTCCTCCATGTAGTGGGTCGTGAGCAGGATGCTCTTCCCCAGCAAGCGCAGGTCGCGGATGGTCTCCCACGCCTGTCGGCGGGCGGCGGGATCGAACCCCGTCGTCGGCTCGTCGAGGAAGACGAGCTCCGGGTCGCCGACGAGGGCGAGCGCGAGGTCAAGACGGCGAAGCTGGCCGCCCGAGAGCGTCCGCACCCGCGCCTCGCGCTTTTCGGCGAGCCCGACGAGCTCGATCACCTCGTCGGCGGGGCGGGGTCGCGGGTAGTAGCCGGCGAAGAGCGCTACGACCTCGCGGACGCTGAGGAGGTGGTAGACGGCGGAGGACTGGAGGACGATGCCGATCCGGGCCTTGAAGGCCCGCCCGCCGCGTGCGGGGTCGACGCCCAGGACGCGAACGTCGCCGCCGTCGCGGCGGCGATAGCCCTCGAGGATCTCGACGGTGGTCGTCTTGCCGGCGCCGTTGGGCCCGAGGAGCGCGAATACCTCGCCGGTCTCGACCGTGAAGGAGAGATCGTGGAGCACCTCACGCTGACCGTAGGCCTTCCGTAGCTCGGAAACGGCAATCGCGGTCACGTTGGGCGAGGATACCCGCGTGGACGTCCCACCCATCCGCTCGGCCCGCCTCGACCTGGTCTCGCTGTCGCCGGCCGAGATCGAGGCCGTTCTCGCGGGCCGCCTCGACGAGGCCGAGCGGCAGCTGGGCTTCCGCCTCCCGGACGGGTTCCCCGGAGACGACCTCGAGCGCATCCTGCGACTTCGGCTCGGCCAGATGCGACAGGACCCGGACAGCCAGAGGTGGCTAGTTCGGGCGCTCGTGCTGAGGGAAGACGGGACGATGGTCGGCCACGCCGGCTTCCACGGCCCGCCGGGGACGACCGGGCTCGACGACCCGGGGAAGGTGGAGATCGGCTACTCGGTCTTCCCTGCCTTCCGCGGCCGCGGGTACGCGACGGAGGCGGCGGCCGTCCTCATGGGCTGGGCCGAGAGCGAGGGCATCCACCAGTTCGTGTTCTCCATCGGTCCCTGGAACGAGCCGTCGCTCGCGATCGCGCGCAAGCTCGGCTTCGTCCAGACCGGGGAGCACTGGGACGAGGAGGACGGCCTCGAGCAGGTGTTCGAGCTCGACCGCCGGGGTCGAGCCCAGTGATCAACCGACGTCTCGGAGGTGGCGTTCAGCGTTGACGCGCCGCGAAGAACTCCTCGCCTCTCGCGCCGTAGAGGAAGTACAGGACGATGAGTGCGACCAGGATCTGCCAGATACCCGTCCAGATGTACGTTCCGCCCCAGGCGAAGAGCAGGTAAACGCCTCCACCGATTGCGAAAGCCTGGAGGATTGCGCGCCAACGCCGTAGGCCGTGATCGCGCCGCTCGCGTTGTCAACATGCTCGTGCAGAGCGCTGTTGTTCCGCTCGACGATCAGGGCGATCCCAGCGAGCACCGCGAAGAAGGCCTGGACGAAGCCGACGATCGCGACGATGGCGACACCGATCGGCCGGTGTACAGATGCGATGGTCATCGATTCCTCCTATGGATCGAGGCTCGACGTGACTCGGCGCGGTCAGCGTAACCGTCGGTGCGCCGGGAGGCCAGAACCCCGTTCGCCTAAGATCGCGGCGTGGCCACGTACCGCTACGTGATCGTCGACGTCTTCACGGACATACCGCTCCAGGGCAACCAGCTGGCGGTCTTCACGGACGCGCGCGAGATCCCCGAGAAGCAGCTCCAGCCCTTGGCGAAGGAGATGAACTACTCGGAGACCGTCTTCGTCTTCAAGCCGGAGGCCGAGGGCCACGCGCGGATCCGCATCTTCACGCCGACCTCGGAACTGCCGTTTGCGGGACATCCCGTGCTCGGGACGGCGTTCATCTTGGCCGGGCCGCTGCAGCTCCCGGAGATCCGGCTCGAGACCGGGCAAGGCGTCATCCCCATCGCGCTCGAGCGCGACGAGTCCGGCCGGATCGTCTTCGGCCGGATGCAGCAGCCGATCCCGGAGGTCGAACCCTTCGATCGGACCGAGGAGCTTTTCCTAGCGCTCGGCATCGAGGGCTCGGAGCTGCCCGTCGAGCTGTACGACCTCGGCATCCGGCACGTCTACGTCGCCCTTCCGAGCGAGGAGGCGGTCGCCGCGCTCGAGCCCGACTACGGGGCGCTTGCGCGGCTGACCGGGATCGTCGGCGTCAACTGCTTCGCCGGCTCGGGGACGCGCTGGAAGACGCGGATGTTCGCCCCCGCCGACGGCGTCCCGGAAGACCCGGCCACAGGCTCCGCCGCAGGCCCGCTTGGCGTCCACCTGGCCCGCCACGGCCTCATCTCCTTCGGCGAGCAGATCGAAATCACGCAGGGCGTCGAGATCGGCCGCCCGAGCAAGCTCTTCGTCAGGATCGACGGCTCCCCCGAGCAGATCGAACGGGTGGAGTGCGGCGGCTCGGCGGTCGTGGTCGCCCGCGGCGAGTTCCAGCTCTAGGGGGCACATCCAGGGTCTGTCCCGGACGCGCCTAGCCCCAGGCGACGTCGTGGATCTCGGGGAGCTCCACCGCGAGCGCGCGCCAGAAGCGGCCGCCGTCTCCCGAGACGAAGAGGCGGTTGCGGCCGCCGTAGAGGACGTGGTCCGGGTTCTCGCGAAGCGCGATCGCGCGCCCAGGGGGCAGGCCGCCGCCACGCTCGTCCCAGGTCGCGCCGCCGTCGTGGGAGACGAGGAGGGGCGGCCTGCGGTCGAGGAGGAGGATCGTCGTGGAGCCCACCGCGTCCACATCCAGAACCTTGCCCGCGGCCCAGGACGGGGCGAGCTCGAGCGGCCGCTCCCGTTCGACCGCCGCTCCCTCCTGGCGACCCGCGAGCTGGTCCTCCTCTGCCGTGGCCCCCACCTCGACGAGATACGTCCCGTCGTCACAGCCGGCGATGGCGATCAGCGGCCTGGTCACCGCCCGAGCAGCGCGCCGATGGCGCCGTTGGCAAGGCGCGCGGCGGAGATCGGCGAGTGGCGCCTCCGCCGGTACGCGATGTAGGAGGTGACCCACGAATCCCCCGCCCCCGTCGGGTCGACGCCGTCGAGCGGGATCGTGGGGACGTGCTCGGCGAGCCCGTCCGCGTAGACGACCGCCCCAGCCCGGCCGAGAGTAACCGCGATCTCCCGGACGCCGAGCGTCGCGAGCGAGCTCTCCGTCAGCTCGAGCCCCAGGGCGTCCAGCTCGTCCCGGGCGAGCTTGAGGACCCCGACGTGAGCGAGGACCTCCGGGTCGTACTCCGTGTCGAGGACGAGGTCGCCCACCGCCGCCCGCCGCACGAGTGCCTGGCCGTCGAGGCTCAGCACGCGGCCACGCGCGAGGATCGCGAGCGTCCCCGGAGGAAAGTCAGCCCTCGTCAGAGCCCCGGCGTGCACCCAGTCGACGTCGGCGAGCGCCCGCGTGAGCCACCCACGAGCCTCGTCCTCACCGAACGGCTCCCCGAGCGCCTCGATCGCCATGCGGCGCCGGTCACCGTCGTTCTCGATGCGGAACTCGATGGTCGCCGACGCGTGCTCGGCCACGACGGGGAGACCGAGGGCGGAAAGCCGCGGCCGATCCTCGTCGGCGAGCTTCGTGGCGACCGTCGCCGGTTGCCCGAGCAGCCGGACGGCGCGCGCCGCGTACACCGGCGCGCCGCCCAGACGGGGGATGCCCCCGTCAACGCGATCCAGCGAGACGAGCCCGACGACGCCCAAGCGGCGCATGGGCGGAGCGTACGCCCGCGTAGAGGGCGAAGGCGAGGGCAAACGCCGGCAGCGAGGCGCCGACCGTCGCATCGCCGGCGCCGGGCACGTCCGCGACGACGTCCGTCCACCACGCCGGCCCGGTCGGCTGCAGCCACTGGTAGAGAATGAACCCCGCCGCCCAGGCGGCAAGCCCGCTCCAGCGCACCGTGACCGGCGCGGCCGCTCCGAAGAGATAGTCCGCCGCGAGAACGCCGAAGAGCGGCACGAAGAAGGAGCCGAGCAGGAAGAGGAACGTCTCGTAGGCGACGATGTCCACGACCAGGGCGCCCACCGTCGCCGTCGCCGCCACGGCGAGGATGAGCAGGCGCTGCGAGATCGCCGGCAGGAGGTTCTGGATCGACACCGCAGCCGAGTAGACGTTGGCAAACGGCTCGTCGGCCTCGTCGACCGTGAGAGCGAGCAGGGCGATAGCGCTACCGGCCCCACCCGCGGCGATCGCCCCGAAGATCGCGGCCGGATCGGCCAGGCCGCGCGTCAGCGCAAGCAGCGCGCCCAACCCGAACAGGAGAAAGAGCGGGACGAAGTAGCCCACCGACGTCCCCCAGAATGCTGCGCGCCTGCTCCGTGAGAAGCGTGTGTAGTCGGCGGCCAGCGGCAGCCACGACGCGGCCATCGCCACGGTCAGATCGACGCCCTGCCAGAAGCGAATGCCTCCCGCTCCTTCCGCCGACCAGAGCGTTCCGACGGCAGCCCCGTCGAGCGCCCACCAGACGAGGTACGCCGTCGAGGCCGCGACCACCCACACCGCAAAGCGGCGCACCCAGCGGCGCACGAACGAGATCGGCCCCGCCAGCGCGAGCCACGTCGTCAGCACCCCGAAAACGAGGACCCAGAGCCAGCGTGCCTCGAAGCCGAAGACCTCTTCCGAAAGTGCGCTCGCCGCGAGCGACATGACGTAGAGCTCGAACACCGCCCAGCCGAGGTTCTGCGCGATGTTGAGTGCGGTCGGAGCGTAAGACCCGCGCGCTCCGAGGGGGTCGCGCAGGAGCACCATCCCCGGCACGCGCCGGTCGAACCCGATCAGCCCGGCGAGGCCGAGGAGGGCCGTCCCGAGCACGGCGCCCACGAGCGTGGCGAGCAGGGCGCGCTGCAACCCCAGGCCGGCCAGGAACGTCCCCGTGAAGAGGACGAGCAGGCTGATGCCCAGGTTCCCCCAAAGCAGGCCCACGTCGAGCCCGGACAGCGTTCGTAGGCGGTCGGGGACGGGGCTGACGCCCCAGGTCCGCTCGCTCGGCTGCATCGTGCCTCCCTTCGCTGGCATTACCCAGATCAGGTTCGGCGGGTCGAGGCTCCGTAGCCTCCTCTCAGCCGCTAGGAAGCGGCTCCCCGGTCGCTACGCAGCGATCTTACCGACGATCCTCTCGATCCCGCGCACAGCGCGCTCGAGCGCTTCCCCGTCGAAGAGGTACGGCACCGCGTTCGAGATCTCGTGCGCCGGCCCGTCGAGCGAGTCCGATCCCGAGGCGCCGTTCAGCGCGTAGCGGACCGGGATCTCGTGGCAGACGACGAGGACCGAGCGCCACGGCGAGGCGAGGAGGTTGCGGAAGCCCGCGGCGTAGCGCCGGGCGGCGTCGTCGAGGCTCTCCCCGCCGGGGAAGGGCACGCTCCGAGGGCGGCCGTGCTTCCACTCGCGGTACACCTCCAGCCTCTCGCCCTCGAGGTCGCCGATGTCGATGTCGTCGAGGAGCGATTCGACCTCGAGCGGCACGTCCTCCC
>Ga0081538_10000174_pt1 | contig 69374 bp, 72 predicted proteins | sample TabmetS5T2R1_FD_71022 | JGI IMG/M metagenome (GOLD analysis project Ga0081538, IMG submission 71022) | Tabebuia heterophylla rhizosphere microbial communities from the University of Puerto Rico - S5T2R1 | ecosystem: Host-associated > Plants > Roots > Rhizosphere ... | reverse complement strand
TGGCAGCGACAGATTGCCATCGGACTACCGCCGAGACAAACAAAGCAAGTAGCCCCAGGCCGTTGACCTGGGGCGTTGGTGCGCGCCGCGAGGGATTCGAACCCCCAACCGCCAGATCCGTAGTCTGGTGCTCTATCCGTTGAGCTAGCGGCGCTCTGCGGAGGCAGTGCGATTCGAACGCACGATGGGGGACTAACCCCAAACCCGCTTAGCAGGCGGGCGCCATAGACCAGACTAGGCGATGCCTCCACGTTTCCCAAACTGGCTGCCTGGGCGGGCTCATTGTAGGCAACCAGCCCTCGGGGACCAAAGCTTCCGCCGGGCCGGTCCCGGAGCAGAGGCGGCGACCAGGGCAGGCACTGCGGGGCGAAGCCTGCTCGGGCATGATGCGGGCGTGGACCTCGACCCACCGGCCGACCCACCGGCCTTCCCGCCGGGCTCGCCCCGGCGGCGGCTTGGGAATTTCCGCACCCTGGAACTGGCTTCCAGGGTGCAGGCGGTGCTGGCCGAGGCCGGCATCCCTTCGAGCGCAGAGCCCGACCCGGCCCGGCCGGACCGGTGGGGTCGGCTGCTCGACCGGCTCGTTCACCTGGCCGGCGCGGGCGGCCACCGGGTCTGGGTGCCACGGGAGCGACTGCGGGAGGCGGCCAGGGTCCTGACGGAGGCGCGACGCCGCGGGGTCTGACGGAGAGGGGTCGAAGCCGTGGTCGCGGACGCGGAGGCGGTGATCGCCTTCCTGGTGGGGCTGCTGATCGTGGTGTCCACCGTGCTCTCGGCGATCGAGACGCTGGTGGTGCCGCGCGCCATCCCGCTGCGGATCACCCGCGCGGTCTTCCTGGCCATGCGGGCGCTGTTCGGGCTCCGCGGCAGGCGGGCCAAAACCTTCAAGGAACGCGACCGCGACATGGCCCTGTACGGTCCGGTCAGCCTGTTCACGCTGGCGGCGAGCTGGCTCACGCTGACCGGCCTCGGCTACGTGCTGATGTACTGGGCGCTGGGGACGCGACCCTGGCGCCTGGCGATGACGTTGAGCGGCTCGTCGATCTTCACCCTCGGGTTCGCGGTCCCGAGGGACCTGCCGACGACGGTCCTGGCGTTCTCGGAGGCCATCCTCGGGATCGGGCTGCTGGCGATGCTGATCAGCTACCTGCCGTCGATGTACCAGTCGTTCCAGCGCCGGGAGGCGGCGGTGGCCGCGCTGGACGTCCGTGCGGGCACCCCGCCCACAGGGGCGGCCATGCTGATCCGCATCTCCAGGATCGAGGGCTGGAGGCGCCTCGACGACATCTGGCGGAGCTGGGAATCCTGGTTCGTCGACGTGACCGAGACCCACACCTCCCAGCCGGCGCTGGTGTTCTTCCGCTCCCCCCATTGGGAGCATTCGTGGGTCACGGCGTCGGGGGCGGTGCTGGACGCCGCCTCGCTGTACTCCTCCACCGTGGACCTGCCCCGCAGCCCGGACGGCGAGCTCTGCATCCGCGCCGGCTACATCGCCCTGCGCCGCATCGCCGACTTCTTCGCCATCCCCCACCCGCCCGACCCGCACTGGCCGGCCGAGCCGATCTCGATCGACCGTCGCGAGTTCGACGCCGCCTGCCGCGAGATGAGCGACGCCGGCGTGCCGCTCAAGCCGGACCTGGAGCAGGCCTGGCGCGACTTCGCTGGCTGGCGGGTCAACTACGACCGGGTGCTCCTGTCGCTCGCGTCGCTGACGATGGCGCCCTACGCGCCCTGGTCGTCGGACCGGTCGATCGTGATCCGGCGTCCTCCGATCGGACGCCGCCGCACCCGCTCGGGCACCTGAGCCTGGTTTGGCGGCGGCGCCACCGGTGGAACCATCCCCAACGATGGACGCCGTCGGAATGGTCAGGCAGGACCACCGCAGGCTCGAGGCGTTGCTGGAGCGCTCCGAGCGGACCGGCGCTGGCAGCACCACGGAGCGGACCGCGCTCGTCGTCCAGTTGGTCACCGCGCTGCGCCACCACGTCGACGAGGAGGAGACGCTCCTCTACCCCGCCTTCCGCCAGCCCCGCGGCGACATGGTCGCCCGCGCCACCGAGCAGCACCGCCGGATCGCCACGCTGGCCGACGAGCTTGCCGCCACGCCCCCCGGCGCCGAAGCCTTCCAGCCCAGGCTCCACACCCTCGCCCAGCGGGTCCGCAGCCACCTCGACGAAGAGGACGCCACCCTCCTCACCGCGCTCGAGGACGTCATGGACGACGCCACCCTCCTCGACCTCGGCCGCCGCCTGGAGAACCGCAGGAGCGTCGTCGCGGCCCAGGAGGCCTTCACCGGCACGACGTCCAAGCTCATGACCCGAAGCCGGGTGAGCGGAGCCCTGCTCGCGGCCACGGTCGGCGCCGCGGTGGTCGTCGCCGCGCTCGCCCGTCGCCGCTCGAGAGGGGCCCGGCCCTAACCGCGCCGAAGGGCAGAATGGACGGACCCGCCGCAACGCCGAACGGGGGGAGCACCCCCTGAGCGACGCCATCGAAGACCGCGAGGTGAACGCCGTGGCCCGGCACCGTCCCAGCGACGACCACCCGGTCTGGACCGAGCCCTGCCCGCGCCACGTGCGCGCGTTCCTCCAGGGCGTCCCGGTGGCCGACTCCACCCGGGCGCTGCTGCTCCTGGAGGCCAGGCACCTGCCCGTCTACTACTTCCCGCCCGGCGACGTCCGCACCGACCTGCTGGAGCCGACCGACAGGACGACCCACTGCCCGCACAAGGGCGACGCCTCCTACTGGTCGGTCAGGGTCGGCGAGCGGGTCGTCCGCAACGCCGTCTGGAGCTACCAGGACCCGATTCCCGGCCGCGACGACATCAAGGGCTACCTGGCCTTCTACTGGCGCCGGATGGACGCCTGGTTCGAGGAGGACGACGAGGTCTTCGTCCACCCGCGGGACCCCTACCACCGGGTGGACGTGCTCAGCAGCTCACGGCACGTGCGGGTCGCGGTCCTCGAGCAGACCGTGGCCGAGACGCGCCGGCCGCGGCTGCTGTTCGAGACGGGCCTCCCCACCCGCTACTACTTCCCCAAGGCGGACGTGCGGCTCGACCTGCTGGTACCGACCGACAGCGAGACCCAGTGCCCCTACAAGGGCAAGGCCCGCCACTGGTCGGTCGAGGCCGGCGACAGGGTCGAGGAGGACATCGCCTGGAGCTACCCGTTCCCGATCCCCGAGTGCCCGAAGATCGAGAACCTGGTCGCCTTCTACAACGAGCGCGCCGACATCTGGGTCGACGGTGAGCTCCAGGAGAAGCCCCAGACGCCCTGGTCCCGGCCGCGGCTGCGGCTGCGGTAGCCTCCGTCCGGCCCCGTCCGGGGTCGTGGGCGAACATCGTGCGCGCAGAGGGAGGTCCCGCGACGTGGAGTACGGGACCGTCCCGGACTGGCTCGCCGGCGTCGGGACGGTCGGCGCCCTCGTCGTCGCGCTGGTCCTGCTCTCCCACGACCGACGCGCCCGCCGGGAGGTCGAGGAGGAACGCCGCCGGGCCCAGGCCAGCCGGGTCGTCTGCTGGCTGGAGGCGGTCGAGGTCCTCACCCCGGTCGGCGATCGCCGCGTGGAGCTGGTCCTCCACAACGGAAGCGAGGAGCCGGTGTTCGACTGCCGGGTCCACGTCGACCTCGACGCGGCGGCGACCAGCACGTTCCGGGACGGCGGACGGCGGCTGACCCTGGCGGAACCGATGCTCCCGCCCGGCCAGACCAGGCGGCCGCTGAGCCTTCCCGTGTTCGACCTGCCGCATGCGAGCGCGGGGATGGCGTTCACCGATACGAGCAACCGCCGCTGGGGGCGCGGGCACAACGGGAGGCTCAGCCAGCTGGTGGACGACTCGACCTGAAGCCGCGTCCGGCTCGCTCAGCCCGACGAGGAAGCGTTGTCGTCGTCCTCGTCGGGCTTCTGCCGGAGGATCAGCCAGAGCCCCAAGCCCATGATCACCGGGGCGATGAAGATGATCAGCTCCATGCTGGTGCTCCTGCGACGGGATCGTCGCTCCCATCGTCGCACAGAGGTGGCGGCGCAGGAACCGTCGCCGCGCGCCCCCTTGCCGCGGTCGCAGGCGTCGGTTACCGTACTCGTGGCGCCGTCCCGCGCCGCACCTCCGTTCTGGTGCTCACGCCACCAGCGTCGTGGAGGCAAAGGGGACCTCGCGTTCTCGGGATGCCGTGTCACCTGCCCTGTCCGGCAGGGTCGGCAGGAGCGTGAGTCCTGGGCCCTTGCCGTTGACGAGGAGCCGGTGATGACACGCCAGAAGTCCTTCAAGTCCCGCGTTCGAGCCCGCATGGGCAAGACGGGCGAGAGCTACACGACCGCCCGCCGCCACCTTCTCAACAAGGCCGCTCCCGCCCCCGCCCCGGCCGGCGCGCCGGCCACCAGCGCGGCCATGGTCGAGAAGCTCTCCGACGCATCCCTGCACGAGCGCACCGGTCGTGGCTGGGACGAATGGTTCGCCCTCCTCGATGCCTGGGGAGCGACCGACCGCAGCCACACCGAGATCGCCCGCTGGCTCGCCGCCGAGCAGCAACTGGACAACTGGTGGGCGCAGAGCGTCACCGTTGGATACCAGCAAGCCCGCGGGAAGCGCGCGCCCGGCCAGCAGAGCAACGGCGATTTCGTCGCCAGCGTCACCAGGACCGTGGCGATGCCGGTGGGCCGCCTGTTCGAGGCCTTCACCGACGAGTCGCTGCGGGGCCGGTGGCTGCCGGACGGCAGGCTCCGGGTGCGGACGGCCACCGCGCCGAAGTCGCTTCGTGCCGACTGGGTGGACGGGCCCGGCAGGGTCACGGTCTGGTTCACCCCAAAGGGGGCCACGAAGGCCGAGGTGGCCGTCGTGCACGAGAAGCTGCCCGGTGCCGAGGCCGTGGCCGAGATGAAGGCCTACTGGCGCGAGCGCCTCACCGCGTTCAAGCAGCTGCTCGAGTCCTGATCGCCTCGGGGCATCCCCCACCCGCTGGAGCCGCCCGGTCGCCGGGCAGGTGGCCAGCAGGGATGCGCGCGCCGAAAGGTGGACCTGATGATCAAGGTGAACAACCTGGCCGTGGTTGCGGCGGCCGTGGCGGCGTTCGTGGCGGCCGCGTTGTACTACACCGTGTTCAGCAAGCAGCTCAGCCAGCTCAGCACCTCCGAGGTGAGCAGGTCGCCGGTCGCGACGATGCTCGTCGAGCTGGCTCGCAGCCTGGTGCTCGCCGCCGTGGTCGCCGGGCTCTCCGCGCGACTCGGGATCGTGAGCTGGAGCGGCGCGGTGCTGTTCGCGCTCGTGGTGTGGATCGGGTTCCCAGTCCTGCTGCTGGCGGGCTCGGTCTTCCATGAGAACGTGCCCTGGAGGCTCGCCGCGCTCCACGCCGGCGACTGGCTGGTGAAGCTGCTGGTCATCGCCGTCATCGTCGGCGTCTGGCACCGAACCACGAGCTGACCCGCGCCGGGTCGCCCTCCACGAGGACGGGCAAGGCCGACTCCGAATGCTGCAGACGGTCCCGCGCTTCGGCCCGGCCGAAGGCCTCGTGGAGGGCGACCGTGGCAGAGGACTCGGGCACGCGGGGTTCAGGTTCTTGCCGGTTGCTCGCCGTCGCCGATGTGCCAGACTCCAGCGGAGGAGGTGGCAGGGCCGCGGACCGGCGTGGACCTGACCGGAGGTGAGCAGTGACCGACCGAGAGCCCCTCGAGGAGACCAACCTCGACCGCTACGGATCCCCGCCGTTGCCGTGGAGCAGGCCGCACGACCGCCTCGTGGCCAGCCCGGCGCAGCCGGGCACCTCGTACTTCCTGGGGACGTCCCGGCCGGACGGCCGCCCCCACGCCGCCAGCGTCGGCGCCGAATGGCTCGACGGTGACCTCTACTTCACCAGCGGACCCGGCACCCGCAAGGCCCGCAACCTGGCGGCGAACCCGGCCTGCACGTTCTCCGTCGGGCTGGAGGGCATCGACCTGGTCCTGGAGGGCGAGGCGGCCAGGGTCACCGATCCGCCGACGCTGGAGCGGGTGGCCCGCCTGTACCGCGACGGCGGCTGGCCTGCCGAGGTGGAGGGCGACGCGCTCACCGCGCCGTTCAGCGCCCCGAGCGCCGGACCGCCGCCGTGGCACGTGTACCGCTTCACCTTCCACACCGTGTTCGGGGTCGCCACCGCGGAACCGCACGGCGCGACCCGCTGGCGCTTCCAACGCTGACGGGTCACGACCTTGTAGCCGTCGGACTGGCCTGGGAGCGCCAGCGGGTCTGGCTGAACAGCTCGCCCCGACCGAAACCGAATGCCGTGGTTGGATCGACCGCGAACACGACCACCCGCGACGTATCGGCTTCCCGGACCGCTCCGGTGTCGATGTAGAAGGCCTCGTCTTCGAGGGGCAGCGCAAGGACGGTGGTTGCTCGAAGCTCACGCGCGTTTGGGTGGCGGACTTCGTTCCAGCGCCCAGGCACGACGTGCTCGCTCAACGCTCGCAGCGCCGTCACCTTCGCGCCGCCCTCCACGGGAGTCGCGCGACCAAGTACGACAACCGAGCGGTAGTTGGCAGAGTGATGGAAGCTGGAGCGGGCGAGGACCAGGCCGTCCAGGAGCGTCACCGTGAGGCACATGTCGACGACGCCGGCGGTCAACGTACGCAACATCCGGCTCGCCGTCGATCCGTGGAGGTACAGGATGTCGCCGTCGCGGGCGTAGAGCGTGGGAATCACGACCGGACTTCCCGCGTAGCTGAACGCGACGTGACAGAGCAGTCCTTCGTCGAGGATCGCGTCGATTGCCGCTCGATCGAGGACTCCGAGCCTTCGGCGGCGACGGACCCGGGTTCGTTCGGTCGGGCGAATCTTGATGTTAGAGGGCACCGGCGTCACGGGCCGACCACACCGACGGATGGTAGGGGCGGAACCCCAGCTCCCGACGGATGCGGGTGGTGTCGACGATCCCATGCCAGAGGTCCGCCTCGCCGGCTGGCCGGTCGGGGAACGGCACGCCGTTGAGGGCGTGCAGCTCCACGGCGGTGACCGGGGACTCGTCGGCCGCGTTGTAGACCCGGCCGTCGACGCCCGGCGCGTGCAGCGCGCGAAGGACCGCCTGGGCCGCGTCGGCGTGGTGGAGCAGGTGCAGCCGCTGGTGCCCAGGCCACCGACCCGCCCACCGCAGCGACTCGGCCAGGTGCGGGTCGCCCTCCCCGTAGACGAAGGCGAAGCGGACGATCCGTACGCCCATGCCCCGGTCGCGGTGCAACCCCAGCAGCGCACGCTCCGCCTCGGCCTTGCTGGCGGGGTACGCGCCCCAGGTGGCCGGCGGCGCCGGCTGGTCGTCCTCGCCGGCCGGGCGGCCAAGGCCACCCGGGTAGACCAGGTTGGTGCTGACAAAGACGAACCGGCCGACGCCCGCGTCCAGCACCGTGTCGGCCAGCCGCCGGGTCGCCTCCAGGTTCGCCCGGCGGATCTCGTCGGCGTCGTTGCTGCGCAGGACGGCCGCCAGGTGCACGACCGCGTCCCGCCCCCGCAGCGCGGCACGGTAGCCGTCCGGGTCGAGCAGGTCGGCGAGCACCGGCTCGGCACCGGCAGCCTTGACCTCCTGCGCGGCGGCCTCGCTGCGGGCCACGGCCCGGACGTCGTGACCCTGGACGACCAGGCGCGGCAACATGTGGCGGCCGACCCGACCGGTCGCGCCGGTGAGCAACAGCTTCATGGAACCTCCTTCTCGTTCCGGCAAGCATCGGTCTTGCCGCGTGCTCCAGCGTGGGCCGTGCGGTTGCGGTCAGGAAGGACACGCCGATCCAGGGACTGCCGATCCCTGGCTGGCAGGTGCGGGCGCGGGCATGATGGAGGCGTGGATCGTGCCGAACTCGCCGCCTTCCTCCGGACCCGCCGGGCGCGGCTGGGACCGGGCGACGTCGGTCTGCCTGCGGCGGCGCGGCGCCGCACGCCCGGGCTCCGTCGCGAGGAGGTCGCGCTGCTGGCCGGCGTCTCGGTCGACTACTACACCCGGCTCGAACAGGCACGCGGGCCGCACCCGTCACGGCAGGTACTGGCGGCGCTGGCCCGGGCGCTGCGGCTGACCGGCGACGAGCGCGACCACCTGTACCGCCTCGCCGGCGAGCCGGCCCCCGAACCCCAGGCGCACTCCCTCCACGTTCGGCCCGGTGTGCTCCACCTGCTGGATCGGCTGGCCGACAGCGCCGTGGTGGTCGTGAACGCCCTCGGTGACGTGCTCGCCTGGACGCCGCTGGCGCAGGCGCTGTTCACGGACTTGGGCGCGCTGCCGGCCGGGCGGCAGAACCTGTACCGCATGTTCTTCACCGGCCAGGAAGAGCTGCACCGGCTGCTGCCCGAGGACCGCGAGCGTGCGGCGCAGGCAAACGTCGCCGACCTCAGGGCCACCTGGGCGCGGCGGCGCGGCGACCCGGCCGTGCGGCGGCTGGTCGAACAGCTGCGGCGGGCCAGCCCGCTGTTCGAGCGGCTCTGGGCTGAGCACGACGTCGCCGTCCGGCACGCCGACCGCAAGCGGATCCTCCACCCGATCGTGGGCCTGCTCGAGCTGGACTGCGAGGTGCTGCTGACGCCCGAGCAGGACCAGCGCCTGATCCTCCACACCGCGCCGCCGGGCACCGAGACCGCCGAGAAGCTGGAGCTGCTGCGCGTCGTCGGCCTGCAGCGACTCGTACCCGAGCACCACTCCCTGGTGGCCGACGGCTGATCGGTGGGCTGCGCGACGGCCAGCACCACCCTGGACACCTACGGGCACCTGTTCCCTCGGAGCTGGAGGCCCTGGCCACCCAGACACGGACCCAGGGCGGACCAGAGTCGTCGCGCTCAGCGAAAGCGCTGGTCGATAACGCGGAGGAGGTGGGATTCGAACCCACGGGGCCCTCTCGGGTCCGGCGACTTTCAAGGTCGCTGCCTTCGGCCAGCTCGGCCACTCCTCCCCGGGTAGTGTATGGGGGTGGGGCGGGATCCCTCGGGGACCGCACCGCTTGATCCACCGGGGGGCTCCGCCTGCGCTTCGCTCCGCTCGCTTCGGCTGCGCCCCCCGGACCCCCCGCGCGTACGCGTCCGTGGTGCCCACGGAGGGGTGCTCGCAGGGCGGCTCGGCGCGGGCTACTTGCCGGGTTCGATGACCTCGAAGGGCAGGTAGGGGTGGAGGGCGGCGGGGAGCTTCACCGAGCCGTCGGGCTGCTGGTGGTTCTCCAGGAGCGCGACGATGGTGCGGCCGACGGCGACGGCGGTGCCGTTGAGGGTGTGGAGGGGACGGTTGCCGTCGGGCCCGCGGACGCGGCAGGCGATCCGGCGGGCCTGGTAGTCGGTGCAGTTCGAGGTCGAGGTCAGCTCCCGGTAGGCCCCCTGGGAGGGGATCCAGGCCTCGCAGTCGTACTTCTTGGCGGCCGAGGCGCCGAGGTCGCCGGCGGCGATGTTCACCACCCGGTAGGGCAGCTCCAGCGCCTGGAGGATCTCCTCCTCGCGGGCGAGCAGCAGCTCGTGCTCCTGCGCGGACGCCTCCGGGAGCACGAACGACACCATCTCCACCTTGTCGAACTGGTGGACCCGGAAGATCCCGCGGGTGTCCTTGCCGTAGGAGCCGGCCTCCCGGCGGAAGCAGGACGAGAACCCGACGTAGCGGAGCGGCAGGGTGCCGGGGCCGAAGATCTCGTCGGCGTGGTAGGAGACCAGCGGCACCTCCGAGGTGCCGGCCAGGTACAGGTCGTCGTCGGCGGTGCGGAAGATCTGCTGCTCGTCGGTGGGGAGGAAGCCGGTGCCGAACATCGCCTCGCGGCGCACCAGCACCGGCGGCACCACCGGCACGAACCCGGCGGCGGCGAGGCGGTCCATGGCGAAGCGGACCAGCGCGAACTCGAGCCACGCGCCGGGGCCGGTCAGGTAGCCGAAGCGGGCGCCGGAGACCTTGGCGGCGCGAACGGTGTCGATCGCGCCGAGCAGCTCGCCGAGCTCCAGGTGGTCCCGGACCTCGAAGCCGAACTCCGGCACCGCCCCCCAGCGCGACAGCTCGACCGCGTTCTCCTCGCCGCCCGCCGGCACCGACGGGTCCGGCAGGTTCGGCACCCACCCCAGCGCCTCGTGCAGCTCGGCTTCGGCGTCGCGCAGGGCCGCCTGCGCCCGGTCCAGGCGCGCGGCCAGCTCCTTGAGGCCGGCCAGGGCCTGCTCGCGCTCGGCGGGGGCCGCCTTGGCGACCACCTTGCCGCGGCGCTTCTGCTCGGCCCGGAGCGCGTCCACCTCGGTGACCAGCGCGCGGCGGGCGGCGTCGAGCTGGAGCAGGCGGTCCACCTGGTCGGCGACGCCGGGACCGCGGCGGGCGAGCGCGGCCCTGACCCGCTCGGGGTCGTCGCGGACGAGCTTCAGATCGAGCACCTGCTGACACCTCCGGCTGGCACGGTCGGGCCCGGGACAAGGCTACCGAACCGGGACCGGCGGGCGAACCGGATTCTCAGACGGGTGCCCGGTGGACGGGGCTCGGCAGCCCCATGGCCATGGCGATGGCGGTCCGCTCCTCATCGGAGAGGTTGTGGTCGGACTGGCCGCCGCGGACGGGCTTGGCGTACGAGCGGGTCTCCGAGCGGCCGTTGATCGCCGAGAGCACCACCCCGTCCCCCGCCTCGTCCAGGAAGGCCGCCGAGTAGGAGAGGTGGCCACCGACGTCGTGGAAGGCGTCGTAGCGGGTGAAGCCGACGGTGCGGACCATGGTCGAGACGCGCTGGCGGAGCTGGGCGGTCTCGCGCCCGACGAGGTTGAGCTTGCCGCGCAGGCGGTCGACCGCCTCGACCTGCCTGGCGACCGCGGCGAGGACGTCCTCGCCCCGCTCGCCGCCCGCGAACAGGCGGGCGTAGGTGCGGCGCAACGCCCGCAGGCGGTAGGCCAGGACGGCCACGACCACGAGCAGGACGAGGCTCGTGGCCAGGGCAAGGTAAACGAGGAGGGTGAGCCTCTCTGCCGGCAGCGGGGACACGCGGGTAACCTCCTGCGAGGCCAGCGGGGAAGGCAGCACCCGATTGTACAATGCGGGGGCTTTGGATGAAGGTCGGCTTCGACAGCTTCTCGGCGCCGTGACCGCCACGCCCTTCGCCTACTTCGACTGCTTCGCCGGGATCTCGGGCGACATGGCGCTGGGCGCGCTGCTGGACGCGGGCGGGTCCGCCGAGGCGCTGCGGGCCGGGCTGGCCGGGGTGCCGCTCGACCCGTTCGAGCTGGAGGTGGCCACCGTCGAGCGCGGCGGGATCGGCGCCACCCAGGTGACCGTCCGCACCGGCGGGCGCCCGGCGGCACGGACCTGGGGGTCGCTGCGGGGGACGCTCGCCGCCGCCGACCTGCCGGCGCCGGTCCGCGGGCTAGCCCTGGAGGTCTTCACCCGGCTGGCCGAGGCCGAGGGCAGGGTCCACCGCCAGCCCGCCGAGGAGGTCCACTTCCACGAGGTCGGCGCGGTCGACGCGGTGGTCGACGTCGTCGGCACCGCCCTGCTCCTCCACGACCTCGGCGTGACCGAGGTGTGGGCGTCGCCGGTGGCCACCGGCAGCGGCCTCCAGCGGGGCGCACACGGCGTGCTGCCGGTGCCGGCGCCCGCGGTGCTGGAGCTGCTGCGGGGCGCCCCGGTCCACGCCGGCGGCGTGGCCGCCGAGCTGACCACGCCCACGGGGGCCGCCATCCTGGCCGGCGGCGCGGGCCGGTTCGCCGAGCTGCCGGCCGTGCGGGTGGCCAGGGTCGGCTACGGGGCCGGCAGCCGCCGGCACGACGAGCTTCCCAACCTGCTGCGGGTGATCCTCGGCGAGCGGGTCGGCGACACCGCCGCCGGCGACGGCGGCCTGGTGCTCGAGGCCAACATCGACGACATGACGCCGGAGCTGGCGCCGTGGGTGCTGGAGCGGCTGCTCGAGGCCGGCGCGGCCGACGTCTGGTTCACCCCCGTCCACATGAAGCGCGGCCGCCCGGGCATCACCCTGTCGGTGCTGTGCGCGCCCGGCACCGACGCCGCCGTCCGCGAGCTGCTCTGGCGCGAGACGTCCACGCTCGGGGTGCGGGGGCTGCCGGTGCGCAAGTGGATGCTGGACCGGCGGGTCGTCGAGGTCGAGCTGCCCGGCGGCAAGGTCCGGGTCAAGCTCGGCCTCGACGGTGGCCGGGTGGTCAACGCCGCCCCGGAGTACGCCGACTGCGCCCGGCTGGCCGCGCAGACCGGCCGGCCGCTCAAGGACGTGATGGCCCGCGCCCAGGCCGCCGCCCTGGCCGCCCTCGACGCCGGCGGGTGGGAAGGGTGAGGCCGGCACCGGGCAGCGAAAGGGTGGGGCCGGTTCAGGGGACCGGCACGGCCGGACCGCTCACCACCAGCGGGTCCCGCAGCTCGGAGAACTCCAGGCGCTCCATGTAGCTGCGGACGGTGCCGAGCTGGACGGCCATCTCGACCGGCATCTGGCGCTCGCCGGCGCGGGCCTCCCGCTCGGAGGTGAAGTAGGTGACCTCGGTGAAGCCGACGCCGTCGGCGTGCTCGGCGACGGTCACCCCGAGCACGTGGGGGGCGCGCTCGCGCAGCGTCCGCTCGACCTCGGCCCGCATGGCGGCCAGGCGGACCGGGTCGACGAGCCGGCCGTGCATCACCTGGACGAAGCCGGCCTCGGCGTCGTCGCCGCCCTTCAGCACGCTCACCACCGGGCAGTCGTACCAGGTCGCCGGGCCGGAGAGGCGGCGGTCGACGGTGGCCTGCCAGGCGGCGTGCTCCGGCCGCTCGGTGCTGCGCCTGGCGGCCGCCTCGTCGGCGAAGCGGAGCACCGCGACCGCCTCACCGTCGTCGGTAACACCGGCGGTGAGGCGCTGCCATCCGGGGGAGCCGCCGCCCATCTCCTGGCGCCAGCGGACCAGGTCGAGCCTCGTCCCCGCCCCGTCGACGACCCGCCCGCGCATGATCCGGATGAACACGCACCACACCCCCATGGATTCGAGCAGCTCAGCCTGCTGCCGGCGGGGACCCGTCAGGGCGAGCACCCTACCGCGTCAGGGGGCGACGCGCTCGCGGTCGCCGGCGGGGGGCTGCTGGGCGGCGGCCTCGCGGCGCATGCGCCACCCGACCACGCCCAGGGCGACCCCGAAGGCGACCGAGACCAGCGCCAGCAGGCCGTGGACCACCTTGAAGCCGAGGTCGTGGGCCGGGTCGCCGGCGATGTTCCACATGCGGGTGCCCCACACGTAGAGCGTCCATGCGGCGGCGGCCAACAGCAGGTTCGAGCGGGAGCGGACGGTTCGCATGCCCCCATCCTACCGGGCGGCCGCGCGCCGCTCGGCGAGCAGCAGCGCGGCCAGGCCGCACCCGGCGAAGACCGCCACCAGCGGCGAGATCGCCCGCCAGCCGGCCACGCCGACCGCCAGGGCGAACAGCGGCGGCCCCAGCAGGGTGCCGGCGCTGCCGAGCTGCGCGATCAGGCCGTTGACCACGGCCAGGTGGTCGGGCGCGGCCGCCACCCTGGGGACGGCCGCGAACACGCCGGCGACCATGGCGCCGTTCGCCGCCAGCAGCACCGCCGCGGCCAGGACGCTGGCGGCGAACGAGCCGCCCGGGCCCACCATCGGCCAGCTCGCCAGCGGCATCACCAGGCCTGCGGCCATGACGCCGCGCAGGCCGACGCCGCGCCCCAGCAGCCAGCCGGCGGCGAGGGTCCCGAGCACGCTGGACAGCGCCACCAGGGCGGTGGCCGTCCCGGCGGCGCTGTTGCCGCCGGCCCGCTCCTCCACCAGGAAGGTCGGCAGCACCCCCAGCAGGGCCGAGGCGATCAGCACGACGGCGCAGAAGCCGCTGGCGAGCAGCGCCGGCACGCGCAGGTCGGCGAGCCGCAGCCGCGACCCGCCGGCCGGCCGGTCGCGCGGGCCCGCCAGCGGGACGGGGGTGTCGGGCGGAGGGGTCTGGGGAACCCCGCGGTTGCGGGGGGCGGAGCCCTCCGCAACCGCGCCGGCCAGGTGGCCCGGTGCGTCAGCGGGGATGAAGCGGGCCACCACCGCGGCGGCCGGGACGGCCAGCAGGCCCGGGGCGGCCAGCCAGAGGCGCCAGCCGAGGGGGGCGAGCACGCCGCCGGCGAAGGCGCTCGCCGCCAGGCCGACCGCGATGGCGGTCCCCCACAACGCCAGCACCGCCGGCTGGTCCGACGTCCGGGCCATCTGCGCCATCAGGGACGGTGCGGCGACCACCACCAGCAGGAACCCGGCCCCCTCGACGACGCGGGCGGCGAGCATCCAGCGGAGCCCGGGCGCCGCCGCCCCGGCGGCGCCGGCCACCGCGAGGACGGCGAGGCCGGCCAGCAGGGCCCGGCGGCCGCCGCGCCGGCGGACCCACAGCCCGGCGGGCGTGCCGAGCAGCGCCGCCACCGCGGTGATGGCCGAGACGAGCCAGCCCGCGTGGCTCAGCGACAGCCCCAGGTCGGCGCGGAGCGGCGGGACGGCGGGGGCGACCTTGCCGAGCGTGGTCGCGGCGAGCACCCCGGTGCCGTAGACGAGCAGGACCCTCGCCCACGGCGTGGCACCACCGGCAGGGCCGGCGGCGGCCGGCGGCGGGGACGGCGAGGTCGCGCTCAGCTGGCCGCCGGGACCCTCGTCGGCTCGTCGAGGCCGAGGGTGCGGGCGATGTTGGTCTTGAGGATCTCGCTGGTGCCCTCGTACAGGCGCATGGCGCGGACCATCCGCGCCCAGCGCTCCACGCCCATCTCGGTCATGTAGCCGTTGCCGCCGAACACCTGGATGGCGCGGTCGGCGACCCGGCCGACCATCTCGGTGGCGACGTACTTGGCCATGGCGGCCTCCTGGCGGCCGTCGACGCCCTGGTCGAGCCGGGCAGCCAGGTCGTAGACGAGCAGCCGCGCCTGGGTCAGCTCGGCGAGGGTGTCGACCACCATCCCCTGCACGTACTGGTTGGCGCCGATCTTGCGGCCGAACGCCTCCCGCACCCTGGCGTACTCCAGCATCCGCTCGTACAGGTGCTGGGCGATGCCGATGGCCATGGCCGCGATCGACACGCGGCCGCCGTTGATCCAGCGCATCGCCGAGTAGAACCCGTAGCCCTCCTTGCCGAGCACGGCGTCCTCGCCGACCCGGCAGTCGGTGAAGACCAGCTCCGCCTGGTGCTCGTCGTACATGGTCCGCTGCCGGCGGCCGACCTCCAGGCCGGGGGTGTCCTTGTCGACCAGGAAGCAGGTGATGCCGCCCCTGGCGCCCTTGCCGGGGTCGGTGACCGCGAACAGGATCACGTAGTCGGCCTCGGCCCCGTGGGTGATGAAGTGCTTGCGGCCGTTGACCAGCCAGCCGCCGTCGACCCGCTCGGCCCTGGTCCGGATGCGGGTGGCGTCGGAGCCGGCGTCCGGTTCGGTGAGCGCGAAGCAGGCCTCCCGCTCGGCCCGCATGGTCGGGGCGAGGTACCGCTCCTGCTGCGCCGGGGTGCCGTCGAGCAGGATCGGGGTGGGGCCCTCCACGCTCGGCAGGATGCTGCCCGGCATCGCCAGCAGCAGGCCGTGACGGGTGCACTCCTCCTGGCAGAGGACCAGGCCGAGGTAGCCGACGCCGCCGCCGCCGCACGACTCGGGCATGAACAGCGTGTAGTAGCCCTCGTCGGCGGAGCGCTTGCGCAGCGCGCGCTTCTCCTCCTGGAGGGCCGCGAAGGTGCCGGTCTCGGTGATCTCCTGGCCGTAGAGCGCCTCCTTGGGGGCGACCTCACGCTGGATGAACGTGCGGATCGCCTCCCGTAGGGCGACCAGCTCCTCGGGCAGCTGCACCACGGTCATGGCATCCTCCACTCGCCAGTTCTGCGCCTTTGTCCAGACTAGCCAGCCGGCGGCGCCCCGGATAGGGGCGGCCGGCGCCGCCGGCCGACCGGGCGTCGTCCGTTCTGGGCCGGTGGTATACCCTGCCCGTTTGGGAGCGAAGCGGGCGGGAAGGCCCCTCGGCATGAAGCGCGCCGTACCGTCCACTCGCTCGGCCTCGAGGACCTCAGCCAGGCGGTACGCTGCCGCCGCTACCTGTTCGAGCTGATCGAGCCGTACCTCGGTGCCTCGGTCGTCGAGGTCGGCGCCGGGCTCGGGGACTTCGCGGCGCAGCTGACCGGGCGAAGGCGGTTGGTGGTGACCGACAGCGATCCGTTCTGCCTGCGGGCGCTCCGCGAGCGCCTCGGCGCCCGGCCAGAGGTGGAGGTGCGAGCGCTGGACCTCCCGGAGGAGGCGGCGACCGTCGCGCCGGTGGACTCGGTCGTGGCCATCAACCTCCTCGAGCACCTGGAGGACGACGTCGGCGGCCTGCGGGCCCTCGGGTCGATGGCCCTGCCGGCGGCAGCGTGGTGCTGCTCGTGCCCGGCTACCCCGCGCTGTACGGCGCGTTCGACCGTGCCGTCGGCCACCGCCGCCGCTACACGCCGGAGACCCTCCGCCGGGTGGTCGAGGCGGCAGGGCTGCAGGTGGCGGTCCTCCACCCCGTGAACCTGCTCGGCGGGCTGGCGTGGTGGGCGGCGGTGCGGATCGGCGGCCGGGCGCGGCCGACGCCCGTCCTGCTCAGGCTGTACGACCGCCTGGTCGTCGCCGACCACCAGCTCGGTGGGGGGCGGCCGCGGCGACTCGGGCATCATCATCTGGTTCCTGCGCTGGATCCCGTTCGCCGTCGACCAGGGCCGCGACCTGCTCTTCAGTGACCACCTGAACCACCCGGACGGCGTCAACCTGATGTGGAACGCCTCGCTGCCGCTGCTCGGGTTCGTGCTCGCGCCGCTCACCTCGCGGTGGGGGCCGGTGCTGACCTTCACGTGGTGCTGGTGCTGGCCAACGGCCTCTCCGCCTGGGCGGCGCACCTGGCCGCGGCCGTCGGCGGCCTGGTCTTCGGGTTCTCCCCGGCGATCCGGGGCCAGAGCAACCACCCGCACGTCTCGTTCGCCTTCTTGGTGCCGCTGATGCTGCTCGCCGTCGACGAGATCCTGGTCCGCCAGCGCCGCCCGCCCTGGGTGGTGGGGCCGCTCCTCGGGCTGATGGCCGGCTGCCAGCTGCTCATCGGCGAGGAGCTGCTGGCTGCGACCGTCCTGTTCGGGATCCTGCTCCTGCTGGTGCTGGTCGCGAACAACCCGAAGGCGCTGCTGGACCGGCGCCGCGTGGTGCACGCCCTGGTCGCCTTCGCCCTGGCCGCGGCCGTCGGCGGCGCGATCGCCGCCAAGCCGCTCACGGTCCAGTTCGCCGGCCCCCAGCGCGTCGAGGGCGACATCACCAAGAGGATCTTGGGCCACGACCTGCTCGGCTTCGTGGTCCCCGGCTCCGCGCAGCTGCTCTCGTCGCGGCGCAGCGCCGCGCAGGTGCGCGAGTTCGTCGGCGGCAACGCCGCCTACCTTGGCGGACCGCTCCTGCTCGTGCTGCTCGTGGTGGTCGTCCGGTACTAGCGCCGTCCGGTGGTGCGGGTCGCAGCGGTGATGCTGCTGCTCGCGGCCGCCTTGTCGATGGGCCCCTACCTGCACGTGAGCGGGCGGGCGACAACGATCGAGCTTCCCTGGGCGCCGTTCGACCGGCTGCCGGTGATCGACAACCTGATCCCGAGCCGGCTGGCGATGTACACGGCGCTGTTCGCCGGGCTGCTGCTCGCGCTGTACCTGGACGCGGTCTGGAGGGGCGGCGGCTGGCGGCGGCTGGCCGCGGCCGGCGTGGCGGTGGCGACCCTGGTGCCCCTGCTGCCGGCCAGGCCCATCCCGGCCCTCGAGGTCGACACGCCGCCGTTCTTCCGCAGCAGCGTGCAGCGGCTGCCGTAGGGCAGCGTCGCCCTGGTGCTGCCCTTCGCCAACCGCAAGATCGCCACCACGATGACCTGGCAGGCCGAAGCCGACATGTGGTTCCGCATGCCCTCCGGGTACGTCATCGTGCCCGCCCGGAACGGACGGCCCCGCTACGACGTCAACCCCAACACGGCCACCAGGGCGTTCGGGGCGATCCAGAGCGGCCTGCCGCCGCCCAAGCTGACCGGCCCTGGCGCCGTGCACTGGCCGCCAACCTGGCCCGCTGGGGCGTTGACGCGGTGCTCGTCGGCCCGATGGAGCACCAGGGCACCCATGCTGCGCTTCCTGACCGACCTGCTGGGCAGGCGGCCGGCCCTGGTCGACGGCGTCTACCTGTGGCGCGACCCGGTGGTCCACATGCCGCCGGCCCCGGCCCGCACCTGAGGGCGGCGACGCGCCTGGGCCTGGCCTCCCGGGCGACGTCCCGGCGCCGGCCGGCCCGCCCGCCGGTGGCGGGGTCAGCGGACCCGGCGGCCGGCCTGGAACACGGCGGCGGGGCGCTGCAGGGCGGCGACGTCGCCGGCGACGTCGCCGGCGGCGACCAGCACGTCGGCATGGGCGCCCGAGCGGAGCACGCCACGGTCGGGGTCGCCGAGCAGGCCGGCCGCCTCGGCGGTGGCCGACCGGACCCCCAGCAGCACGTCCAGGCCGGCCTCCACCATGAAGGCGACCTCGAGGGCGACCCCGCCGTGCGGGTTGTCGGGGGTGCCGGCGTCGGTGCCGGCCACCACCGGCACGCCGGCCTTCACCGCGGCCTGGAACGAGGCCGTCTGGGCCTCGGCCGCCGGGCGGGCCCGGTCCTTGATCCAGCCGGGGACGCTCGGACCGGCCAGGATGCCGTGGGGGGCGGAGAAGGTCGGCGTGAGGCGGGCCCCGGTGGCCAGGAACAGCTCGACGGCCGCGTCGTCCAGGAACATGCCGTGCTCGACCGAGTCCACGCCGGCCCGCAGCGCCGCCGCCACGCCGCCCTCGCCGATGGCGTGCGCGGCGACCGTCATCCCGAGGCGGTGGGCCTCGTCGACCAGGGCGTCCAGCTCCGCCTGGGTGTAGGCGGGCTCGCGCGGGTCGATCCCCATGGTGAGCACCCCGCCGGTGGCGACCACCTTGATGCAGCGGGCGCCGAGCGCCAGGTTGGCGCGGACGGCCACCCGCATCGCGTCGGGGCCGTCGGCGGTCCGGCCGAGGTAGGCGATGTGGCCGCCGGTCATGGTCACCGCCGGGCCGGCGGCCACCACCCGCGGCCCCTCGAGCGCGCCGGCCTCGATCGCCCTGGCGACGGCGACCACCTCGCCGCCGGGGGCGCCGAGGTCGCGCACCAGGGTGACCCCGGCGTCGAGCTGCCGGCGGGCGTTGCGCACCGCCGCGAGGGTCCGCCCGGCCTCGCCGGCGGGGACGTCGGCGGCCAGGTCGGGGCCGGCGCTGGCGACCAGGTGCACGTGGACGTCGACCAGGCCGGGCAGCAGCGTGCACCCGGGGAAGTCGCGGGCCTCCAGCGGCGCGGCCGCGGCGGGGAGGTCGGCGGCCGCGCCGGCGTAGGCGATGCGCCCGCCCTCCAGGAGCAACGCGGCGTCGGCGACCGGCTGGGCGCCGGTCCCGTCGAGCATCCACGGCGCGCGCAGCACGACCGGGTCGGGGGTCGGAGGCTGGCTCATCTGGGGAGTGGGCGAAGGGGGACTTGAACCCCCACGTCCTTGCGGACACAGGAACCTGAATCCTGCGCGTCTGCCAATTCCGCCACTCGCCCGGGGGAATCGAGCGGGGATTGTAGCACGGGAGGGCCTGCCGAAGCCGTGGCCCAGGCGATGCCACGTCGATACCCGACCGGCGTTCTAGAGTGGGTACACTGCCCGAGCTGTTGAGCCATCCGGCAGGCGATCAGGAGGGAGCACCGGAGCTCAGGCCGATGAGGATCTTGCGGGACTTCGAGCGGCGCCTGGAGGGCGCGGTGGAGGGGCTGTTCGCGCGCGCCTTCCGCTCGGGCGTGCAGCCGGTCGAGCTCGGCAAGCGCCTGGTCCGCGAGGTCGAAGACGGGCGCACCGTCGGCGTCAACCGGGTGTACGTCCCCAACGTGTACCGCTACGAGCTGTCAACGGCCGACCGCGAGCGCTTCGCCGACTACGAGCAGGCGCTCGGCCTCGAGCTGGCCGCGCTGGCCGTGGAGACCGCCCGCGAGCGCGGCTGGGGCATGCTCGGCCCCGCCAGGGTCGAGTTCGAGACGGCCGACGACCTGGAGCAGGGACGCTTCCGGCTCAGCAGCAGGGTCGAGGCCGCCGAGGCCGAGGCCGACTACGCCGCGGGGCGCGCCGGCGGCGCGGCCGCGCCGCCGGTCGGCCCCCACACCGCCATGCTCCCGGGGCAGCGCCCGAGCGCCAAGGTGCGGGCGCCGGCCACCCTGGTGCTGGTCTCGGGCGGGCAGCCGGCCCGCGTCTACCCCCTGAACGCCCCGGAGCTCTCGATCGGCCGCTCCGACCAGTCCGACATCGCCCTGGGCGACCCGGGGGTGTCGCGCAACCACGCCAGGGTCCTGCGCGAGGGCGACGACTTCATCGTCGAGGACCTCCGGTCCACCAACGGGACCGCGGTGAACGGCCAGCCGGTGCGCCGCCGCCGCCTCGCCGACGGTGACGTGATCAAGCTCGCCAGCTCGACCCTGCAGTTCCGCCGGGAGGGCTGATGCCGCCGATCTTCCTGCTCGCCGTCAAGGTCGCGTTCCTGGTGGTCCTCTACCTGTTCGTGGCCAGGGCGGTGCGCGCGGTGGTCCTGGACGTGTTCGGGCCGAGGGCCGAGCGGCGCCGGCCGCGGAGCCGCCCCAGCGCGCCCAGCCGCCCGGTCCCAAGGACCGGGCCGGGCCGTCCGGCCCGCCGCCAGCCGCGCGAGCTGGTGGTCACCGACGAGGGCGGCCGCCGCACCGTCCCCCTGAACGGCTCCATGACGGTCGGACGGGCGGCCACCTGCGACGTGGTCCTGGCCGACACCTACGTGTCCAACGTGCACGCCCGCATCTACGAGCGCGACGGCGGCTGGTGGCTGGAGGACCTGGGCTCCACCAACGGCACCTACGTGAACCGGACCAGGGTGTCGACCCCGACCGCGGTGGGGCCGGGCGACGAGATCCGGATGGGCAAGGCGACGCTGGAGCTGCGGCGCTGATGCGCCTTCGATTCGGTGCCTCCACCGACGTCGGCCGGATGCGCACCAACAACGAGGACAGCTACCTGAGCGAGACGCCGGTGGCGGCGGTCGCCGACGGTATGGGCGGCCACCGCGCCGGGGAGGTGGCCAGCGCGATCGCCATGGAGGAGCTGGCCGCCCTGCGCGGCAAGGGCCCCTGGCCGAACGAGCGGACCGCCACCGACGACCTCAAGCAGGCCATCGTCCGCGCCAACCGGCGCATCCGCGAGGCCGCCGCCGGCAACCGGGAGCTGAACGGCATGGGGACCACCCTGGTCGCGCTGCTGGAGGACGGCGACTCGGTGCACCTGGCCAACGTCGGCGACTCCCGCGCCTACCTGCTGCGCCAGGGCGAGCTGACCCAGGTCACGGTTGACCACACCCTGGTGCAGGAGCTGATCGACGAGGGCAAGCTCACCCCGGAGGACGCCGAGCGGCACCCGCAGCGCAGCATGATCACCCGCGCCCTCGGCGTCGACCACGAGGTCGAGATCGACCTGTTCACCTACAAGCTCCAGCCCGGCGACCGGCTGCTGCTCTGCACCGACGGCCTCTCCGGGGTGCTGGAGCCGACCCAGATCCGCAACGTGCTGCTGCGCGTGCGCGACTCCCAGAAGGCCGCCGACCGCCTGGTCGCCATGGCCAACGAGGGTGGCGGCCCCGACAACATCACCGTGATCGTGGTCGACACCGCGGAGGCGGCGGGCGAGCCGGACAGCACCGACGACCTGGCCGCGGGGATCGGGTCGGCCACCGGCGCGATGCCGGTGGTCGAGGACGACGGGGCCGGGCGGCGCTCCGACGGCCGCGCCGCCCGGGCGGCCAAGGACCGCTCGCTGCGGACGCACCGCCGGCTGCAGCGCCTGCTGCTGGTCCTGATCGTGGTGGCGCTGGTCGCGGTGGCGGTGGTGGCCGGCAGGAGCTTCCTCTACAGCCGCTACTGGGTCGGCTTCGACGGCGACGTCGTGGCGGTGTTCCAGGGCGTACCCGGCGACGTGGCCGGGCTGCGCTTCTCGCGGATGGTGGAGCGCAGCCCGGTGAGCCGGGCGCAGGTGCCGGCCGGCTACGCCGCCCGGCTGGAGGACGGGGTGCCCGCCGACGGCCTCGACGACGCCCGCCGCATCGCGCTGTGCGCGCCGCTGGTGTTCAGCCCCGGCGGCTGCGAGGGCGCGGCCTCGGCCACCACCGGCCCCGCCACCACGGTGCGGGCCACCACGACCACGCGGGCGAGGGGCTGAGCCGTGGAGTCCCGCCGCAACGTCGAGCTGTCGCTGCTCCTGCTCGCCCTGATCCTGTCGGTAGGCGCCTACGTCATCGTCGGGCTGGCGGCCGACAACGAGGTACCGGCCGGCAGCCTCGGCTACGGCGCCACCCTGGCGGGCCTGTTCCTCGGCGCCCACCTGGTGCTGCGCTGGCGGGCGCCCCAGGCGGACCCCATCCTGCTGCCGGGCGCCGCGCTGCTCAACGGGCTCGGCCTGGTGATGGTCAGGCGGCTGGACTACGCCGAGGCCACCAGGGAGGGCTACCGCGCCGAGGCGCCCGCGCAGGCGCTGTGGACGGTGCTCGGGGTGGCGGTGTTCGTGGCGGTGATCGTGCTCGTCCGCGACCACCGCGTGCTGGACCGCTACCGCTACACCTGGCTGCTGGTCGGCCTGACGCTGCTGGTGCTGCCGGTGCTGCCGCTGCTCGGGCGTGAGATCAACGGCGCGCGCCTGTGGGTCCGGATCGGGCCGTTCTCCGGGCAGCCGGCCGAGGCGGCCAAGATCGCCCTGGTGGTGTTCCTGGCCGCCTACCTCGCCGAGCGCAAGGAGCTGCTGGCCACCGCCACCTACCGGGCGGGGCCGTTCCTGCTGCCGGAGATCAAGTACTTCATGCCGCTGCTGCTGGCCTGGGCGGTGAGCCTGTTCGTGCTGTTCTTCGAGAAGGACCTCGGCTCCAGCCTGCTGTTCTTCGGCGTGTTCGTGGCGCTGCTGTACGTCGCCACCGGCCGCTTCTCCTACGTCGCCGCCGGGCTGGGGCTGTTCCTCAGCGGGGCGGTGCTCGCCTACAACCTGTTCGCCCACGTCCAGGTGCGGGTGGCGACCTGGCTCGACCCCTGGCGCTTCTACGCCAGCCGCGGCTTCCAGCTGGCCCAGGGGCTGTTCGCGCTGGCCACCGGCGGGATCCTCGGGCAGGGCTGGAACCAGGGCCGCCCGGACTTCATCCCGTTCGCCTCCACCGACTTCATCTTCGCGGCCTTCGGCGAGGAGCTCGGCCTGCTCGGCGTCACCGCGATGCTGCTGGTCTACATGCTGATGGTGTTCCGCGGGCTGCGGATCGCGCTGGCCGCCGCCGACGACTTCGGCAAGCTGCTCGCCCTCGGCCTGGTCACCAGCTTCGCCCTGCAGGTGTTCGTGATCGTCGGCGGGGTCACCCGGCTGATCCCGCTCACCGGCATCACGCTGCCGTTCGTCAGCTTCGGCGGCTCCAGCCTGCTGGCCAACTACGCGCTGATCGCGCTGCTGTGCGTGGTCTCCAACGAGTCCACGCCGGCGCCGGCGGCGCGCCCCGCACCGACCCCCGCCGACGCCGGAGAGGCGACGGTGGTCAGGTGAACGGACAGGTCCGCAAGGTCGCCGCGGTCATCCTGGTCGCCTTCCTGCTGCTGCTGGCGGCGCCCTTCTACTGGCAGGTGGTGGCCGCCGACCGGCTGGCCAACGACTCCCGCAACACGCGCGTACTGATCAAGGAGTACGCCATCGAGCGGGGGCCGATCGTGCTGGCCGACCGCACCCCGGTCGCCGAGTCGGTCCGCTCCCGCGACCGCAACGACCCGCTGGAGTACGTCCGCCGCTACCCGGACGGCCCCCGCTACGGCATGATCACCGGCTTTTACTCGCTGGTGTACGGCCGCACCCTGGTGGAGCAGCAGTTCAACTCGTTCCTGCTGGGCCGCGCGCCGGAGCAGTTCGCCCAGAACGTCACCGACCTGCTGACCGGCCGCAGCTCCCCCGGCGGCACGCTGGTGCTCACCCTCGACCGGGCCGCCCAGGCGGCGGCGCAGGAGGCGCTGGGCGACCACAAGGGGGCGGTGGTGGCGCTCGACCCCAGGACCGGCGCGGTGCTGGCGATGACCACCTTCCCCCGCTACGACCCCAACGACCTGTCCAGCCACGACCCCGAGCGGATCCGGCGCAACTGGGACCGCCTGGTCAAGGACCCGAACGGGCCGCTGCTGAACCGGGCCGCCGGCGGGTTGTACCCGCCCGGCTCGAGCTTCAAGGTGGTCACGGCGGCGGCGGCGCTGGAGGACGGCGTGTCGCTCGACCAGGAACTTCCATCCCCGCCGGTCTTCGACGTGCCTCAGACGTCGGCCGACATCAGGAACTTTGGCGGCAGCACCTGCGGCGACGGCAGCCTCACCCTGCCGGAGGCGCTGGAGATCTCCTGCAACACCACCTTCGCCGCCCTCGGGGTCGAGCTCGGCGACCAGAAGCTGGCCGCCGAGGCGGAGAAGTTCGGCTTCAACGAGCCCAGCCCCTACGAGCTCCCGGCCGCCACCAGCTCGATCCCGACCCAGCAGGACGTCCCCGCCACCGCGCAGAGCGCCATCGGCCAGCGCGACGTGCGCGTCTCGCCGCTGCAGATGGCCAGCGTCGCCGCGACCATCGCCAACGACGGCAGGCGGATGGCGCCGTTCGTGGTCAGCCAGGTCGTCTCCGACAAGGGCGGGGTCGTCCGGCGCTTCGAGGGCGAGGACCTGGGGCAGGCGATCCCCTCCCGGGTGGCCGGCGAGCTCACGAGCATGATGCGCCTGGTGGTGGACCAGGGCACGGGCACCTCGGCGCAGATCCCCGGGCTGGAGGTGGCGGGCAAGACCGGCACCGCCCAGCACGCCGAGGGCAGGGCCCCCCACGCGTGGTTCATCGGCTTCACCGAGCAGGGGGAGCGGGCGATCGCGGTGGCGGTGGTGGTCGAGGAGGGGGGCGACGCCGGCAGCGAGGCGACCGGCGGCAGGGTCGCGGCCCCCGTCGCCAAGCAGGTGATGCAGGCGTACCTGGACGGCGGCCGGTGACCCCCACCGCGGTGGTGGGCGCGCTCGTCCTGCCCGCCCTCCTCCTGCTAGCCTGGCGCCCCTTCCCGGCCGGCGGGCCGCGGGGCGGCAACGGCAACGGCGACGGGGACGATTGATGGCGACGATTCCGCAGGTGCTGCTCGACCGCTACGAGGTCGGCCCGTTGCTCGGCGCCGGCGGCATGGCCGAGGTGTACGAGGGCCGCGACCGGCTGCTGGCCCGCCGCGTCGCCATCAAGGTGCTGCTGTCCCAGTACGCCCGCGACCAGAGCTTCCTGCTGCGGTTCAAGCGGGAGGCGCAGGCGGCGGCCAGCCTCAGCCACCCCAACGTCGTGGGGGTGTACGACACCGGCTCGGAGGACGGCACCCACTTCATCGTGATGGAGTACGTGGAGGGCCGGACCCTCAAGGACGTGATCCGCCAGGAGGGCCCGCTGTACCCGGACCGGGCCGCCGAGATCGCCGCCGACGTCTGCTCGGCGCTGGTCGCCGCCCACGCCCGCGGGCTCATCCACCGTGACATCAAGCCGGGCAACGTGATGCTGACCCCTGACGGCAAGGTCAAGGTGATGGACTTCGGCATCGCCAGGGCGACCACCTCGGAGACGATCACGCAGACGGCCGCGGTGATCGGGACCGCCCAGTACATCTCCCCGGAGCAGGCGCAGGGGCAGACGGTCGACTACCGCAGCGACCTGTACTCGCTGGGCTGCTGCCTGTACGAGATGCTCACCGGCAAGGTGCCGTTCACCGGGGCGAACCCGGTGGCGATCGCCTACCGGCACGTCCGCGAGGACCCCACCCCGCCGCGGGCGCTGAACCCTGACGTGCCGGTGGCGCTGGAGGCAATCTGCCTGAAGGCCATGGCCAAGCTGCCCGACAACCGCTTCCAGACCGCCGCCGAGTTCCGCTCGGACCTGGAGCGGTTCCGCCGCGGCGAACAGGTGCTGGCGACCCCCCTGCTGGACCCGAACGCCACCACCCAGGCGATCCCCGGCAGGGCACCCGCCGAGCAGACCGCGATGCTGGGCGGGACCGCGGTGGCCGACCGGACGTCCCGCTACGGCGACTACGCCGAGCCGGCCGAGGAGCGCCGCGTGTCGTTCGGGTGGGTGGTGCTGAGCGTGCTCGCCCTGGTGCTGGTCGGCGCCATCGCCTACTTCATCACCCGGGCGGCGACCGGCAACGGCAACGGGACGGTGACCACCCTGCCGCCGCCGACCACCACGGTGGTGCAAACCACCGCCACCACGCAGGAGACCACCACCCAGACGACGCAGCAGACCACTACCCAGACCACCCAGCAGACCACCACCCAGACCACCCAGCAGACCACCACCACGCAGGCCACCACGACCGAGCCCACGACCACCACCGCGTCGGACACGTCGGTGACCTAGCGGCGCGACCTACGCGGCGGAGCGCATCCCCAGGCCGGTCAGCCAGTTGGCGAGGAGCTGGTGGCCCGAGTCGGTGAGGATCGACTCGGGGTGGAACTGGACGCCCTCGACCGGGTGGTGGCGGTGGCGGAGGGCCATGACGAGCCCGTCGGCGGTCTCCCCGGTGACCTCCAGGACCGGCGGCAGGCCGTCGCGCTCGACCACCAGCGAGTGGTAGCGGGTGGCGGCGAACGGCACGGGCAGCCCGGCGAGCACGCCGGCCCCCTGGTGGTGGACCGGCGAGGTCTTGCCGTGCACCAGCTCCGGCGCCGGACCGACCCGCCCGCCGTAGACGTGCCCGATGACCTGGTGGCCGAGGCAGACGCCGAGGACCGGCAGGACCGGCCCGAGCTCCCGGACCACCTCCACCGACAGCCGGGCGTCGCGCGGGTGGCCCGGTCCCGGCGAGATCAGCACCCCGTCGGGCCGGAGGGCGCGCACGTCCTCGACGGTGCCGGTGTCGTTGCGCCACACCACCGTCTGCGCGCCCAGCTCCCCCAGGTACTGGACCAGGTTGAAGACGAACGAGTCGTAGTTGTCGACCACCAGGATGCGGCGGCCCTGCCCGGGCCCCTGCCGCTGGTCAGTCACGGGCGGCCTCGGCCGTCTCTGCCTCCGCCCTGGCCTGCTCCTGCTCGACCAGGGCGCGGCGCAGGACCTTGCCGATCAGCGTCTTGGGCAGCTCGTCGCGGAACTCCACCGCCCGCGGCACCTTGTAGGCGGCCAGCCGCGCCTTGGCGAACGAGCGGATCTCGTCGACGGTGGCCTGCTCGCCGGGCCGCAGCACCACGAACGCCTTGACCACCTCGCCGCGGGAGGCGTTGGGCACCCCGGCCACCGCCACCTCGAGGACCTTCGGGTGCTCGTGGAGCACCTCCTCGACCTCCCGCGGGTAGACGTTGTAGCCGCCGGTGATGATCAGGTCCTTCTTGCGGTCCACGATGGTGAAGTAGCCCTCGTCGTCCGTCACCGCCATGTCCCCGGTGAGCAGCCAGCCGTCCCGCAGCACCTCCGCCGACTCGTCGGGCCGGTTCCAGTAGCCCTGCATCACCTGGGGGCCCGCGATCGCCAGCTCGCCCGGCTCGCCGGTGGGCAGGGTCCGGCCGGGGTCGGCCGGGTCGGCGATGCGGGCGAGGGTGTCCGGCAACGGCATCCCGATGGTGCCGGCCTTGCGCTTGCCGTAGATCGGGTTGGCGAGCGCCACCGGCGAGGCCTCGGAGAGCCCGTACCCCTCGACCAGCCGGCCGCCCGAGAAGCGCTCGAAGCGTTCGGCCACCTCCATGGGCAGGGGCGCCGCGCCCGAGAGGCAGGCCTTGATGCTGGAGAGGTCGTGGCCGCCCTTCTCGACGGCGTTGTTGATGGCCACGTACATCGTCGGCACGCCGGGGAAGAGGGTCGGCCGGAAGCGGTCCACGGCCGACAGCACGCTGTCGAGCTCGAAGCGGGGCTGCAGCACCAGCGCGGCGCCGAGGCGGATGCCCAGCAGCAGGCAGACGGTCAGCCCGTAGACGTGGAAGAACGGCAGCACGGCCATCATGACCTCGCGGCCCGGGTCGGCGTCGGGGAACCAGGCCCGTACCTGTTCGACGTTGGCGCGCAGGTTGTGGTGGGTCAGCATCACGCCCTTGGAGACGCCGGTGGTGCCGCCGGTGTACTGCAGCAGCGCGAGGTCGCGGTCGGGGTCGACGTCGGCCGACTGCTCCGGTCCCTGCCGGGTGGCGCCGAGCAGCTCGCGCCAGCGGCGGACCGGCTCGTCCTTGCCGATGGCGGCGCTGGCGGCCTTGCCCCTCCTGGTGTACGGCGCCAGGGTGCGCTTGACCGCCGGTAGCTCGTCGAGGATCGAGGTGACGACCACCTCGCGGACGGCGGTCTGCCCGTGCAGCGCCTTGACCCGCTCGTAGACGAGGTCGAGGCAGACCACCACCTCGACCCCGGCGTCGGCCAGCTGGTGGCCCAGCTCGCGCTCGGTGTACAGGGGGTTGTTCTGTACCACGGTGGCGCCGAGCCGCAGCGCCCCGAACAGCGCCACCACCGCCTGCGGGCAGTTGGGCAGGACCAGCCCGACGCGGGTTCCCCTGCCCACGCCGAGCCCGGCCAGCGCCCCGGCGAAGCGCCTGGCCTGCTCGGCGAGCTGGGCGTAGGAGGTGGTGCGACCCTCGAAGTGGAGGGCAGGGGCGTGCGGGAAGTCCCTGGCGGCGTCGTCCAGCAGGCGGGCGAGGCTGGCCTTGGGCACGGCGACGTGCTCGGGGACGCCAGGCGGGTAGCTGTCGAGCCAGGGCGTCATGACGTCGGCCATCGTGGTCGCACCTCGTCGTCCGGCACGCGGGGCGGCGTGCGCATGCCTGCCTGGCCGAGTATCCGTTGTCGCCATCGTCAGGACAATCTCTTGACAACGGACGGAGCCGGCCGGTCTTGACGGTCGGCTAGAAGTTCTCCGGCAGGACGCCCTCGAGCCAGGGGAACACGTAGAACCAGCAGACCACCATGAGGAGCACGATCCAGGAGATGATCGCCACCGCCTTCGGCCACGACCGTCGCGGACGCTCCTCCAGCTCCCACTCGGGTTCCGCCTCGGCCAGCTGGATGCGGTCGCTGGCCTGCCTGGTGGGCGGCTGGCCGGCGGCGCCCAGGGGGACGGCCGGTTCGGCCTCCACGACCTCGTCCGGTCGCCACGTGCGGGTGGCATGGTCGCCCTCCACGCCGGTCTCGCGGGCGACGGGCGGCACGCCCGAGTGGATGCCGGCGGCCCAGTCGTAGTCGTCCGGCGGCAGGGGCGGAGCAGCGCCGGGGGACACGGGGGCTGCGTTCCCGGCGGGCGTGCCCGCCCAGGTCGGCGGCGGCGTGGTGGGCTGGGTGGTGGGCTCGTCCAGCCAGGAGGAGGTCGACGGCTCCCAGTCGCCGGTCGTGGCCGGCAGCTCCTCGGCCGGCCAGATGAAGGAGCGGTCGCTCGGCTCCCAGGTCTGGGTGGTCTCCTCGAACGGCCAGGCGGGGGCGGGCGGCTCGAACGACCCCGGCTCGGCGTAGGGCTCCGGCGCGGGCGGGCTGTCCCACAGCGGGTCCGGGTCCGGCCGGCGGCGCCGGTTCAGCTCGCCGAACAGGGCCGGGTAGTCGGGCTCGCGGCCGGTCGGCTCGTCCGGCGACCAGGCGCCGGTCGGCGTGTCGGACCCCGCCGGGCGCCAGTCGCCGCCGAGGTCCTGGTCCACCGAGGAGCCGTTCCAGGGCCCTGCGTCCCCAGGGTCGTAGTCAATCGGGGCACCCCCCTGGGGTTCCCCGGCCCGGTCGGGCGGTCCTGGACCGGACCACCTGCCGGCTGGGCCGTCGTGGGGTTCCCCGGACCCCTCCGCGGAGTCTCCCAGGCTCCCTCGGCCGGGTCCGTCCGGGGCCCAGTCGAGCCAGTCGGCGGCCGGCTCGCCGGTGGAGCGGGGCGAGGGGTCCGGGGCGGTCCAGCCGCCGGCGTCCCAGTCGCTGGGTGCGTGGCGGCTCTCGGGCTCCATGCCGAGCAGCCGGTAGTCAGGTTCCCGGTACGGCTCGGGCGCGGGCGGCGGCGGGTCGAGCTGCTCGCCACCGAGGGGCGGGTACGGGCCGAGGTCGTGGTCCAGGGGCGGGCTGGGCGGTTCGGGCGCCGGGGCGCTCCGTGGTGGCTCCGGCGGCGGTGGGGGCTGCGGGGTCGCCGGCCACACCGGTCCGGGGTCCTGCGGGCGGCGGCGGCGCAGCTTGCTCGCCCACTCCTCCTCCTGGTCGTCGGGCTCGGCCGCGGCCCGCTCGAGCTCCTCCAGCCAGGCGGTGTTGTCGGTGTCGTGCTCCGGGTCGCCCCGGCGACCGCGCGCCCGCCTTCCCTGCCCGCGCCAGCTCATGCCGCCACCTTGCCCGTACCGGCCGAGGTGAAACTGAGGTCGCCGAAGACCACCAGCCGCTGGCGCGCCGAGTAGCGCGGGTGGCAGGTGGTCAGGGTGATGGTCGCCTTCAGCCTGCCGTTGGGGCCGCGCACGTTGTCGAGCACCTGGGTGTCGACCGGCCGGACGATGGACGTCCGCGTGACGGTGTAGGTGTAGATCGCTGCGCGAGTCACGACGGTGATGGTATCCCCTTTGGCCAGTTCGTCGAGTCGGTAGAAGGGCGCGCCGTAGGTGGTGCGGTGCCCGGAGACCCCAAATGTCCCCGGCTGGCCCGGCGCCGACGTGCTGGGAACGTGGCCTGGCCCCTTGCGCAGCTCCTCACGGCCGACGCCCTCGACGACCACCTTGTTGTCCAGCCGGATCTTGGGGATGTCGAGGACGGCCAAGGCCTTGCCACGGGCCACCTTGCGCGGCGCCGCCCGCTTGGGGTCCCCGCGGGGCGACGGCTGGGCCGACCACTCGCGCTGCAGCTCGTTGCGCAGGTCCGACTGGCCGGCGTTGGTCACCGCGTTGGTGCCGACGAGCTGGTACACCAGGAAGTAGAGGACGAAGCTCCCCATCCCGATGAACGTCCAGCCCGTTGCCCGTAGAACTCTCCGCACCGCCACCTCCGAACCACCGGCGCAGGACGAGGTCTTCGCGCAATCCTACGCGGTTGCCGGCGCAACATGCGTGCCCGCAGCTCAGGGGGTCAGGAGCCGGCCAACAGGGCGTCGATCCGGCTGCGCAGCTCCGCGGCGGTCACCGGCCTGGCGAGCCGGCTGGCGCGGGTGCCGTCGGGGGCCACGAACCAGGTCTGGGGCAGCGCGGTGACCGACCAGCTGGTGGCCACGCCGCCGGAGAGGCCCTTGCTGTCGAACACCGTCGGGTAGCTCACCCCCGCCTTCGTGAGGAACGCGTTGGCGGCCTGCCGCTGGTCGGAGACGTCGACCCCGACGACGGTCACCGGCCGGCCGGCGCCGGCGTAGTCGCGGCTGACCTGTTCGAGCGCGGGCATCTCGTCCCTGCAGGGGCCGCACCAGCTGGCCCAGAAGTTGACCACCACCACCCTGCCCCGCAGGGTCGCCAGGTCGGCCTCGAACTGCGCCGGGGTCCGCGCCACCAGCGGCTGGGAGCCGAGCCGGCCATCCGCCGCCGGGTCGCGGTCGGCCCGGCCAGCCCCGCCACCCCCGCAGGCGGCCAGCAACATGCCGGCGAGCACGACCGCCGTCGCCGCGCGGCGCCGGCCCACGGTACGATCAATGGTCGTCGCCGCCCTCCCGCGCCGGGACGGGCGGCGCCCCAGGAAAGGAACGTCCCGCATGCCCAAGTCGCGCTCCAAGCGGCGCCGGTACCAGCCGCCGCCGCGGCCGAAGCCCAAGCCGTCGCCGCCCTGGGTCGGTCCCACCATCGTCGTCAGCCTCATCGTCGGTCTCGTCTACATCCTCTTGTTCTACATGGGCGCGCTGCCGTCGTTCCTCGACAGCCGGGGCAACCTCAACCTGGCGTTCGGGTTCGCACCGCTCATCTTCGGCCTCCTGCTGGCGACGCGCTGGACCTGAGCTGCCGAACTACACCCCTGTCATTCTTTCCCCAGTTGGGGATAACCCTGTGGAGAAGCCGACCGGAGCCGCCCGCTGATGCCCGTCTACGAGTATGCCTGCCGCGCCTGCGACGCGGTCGAGGAGCACCTCCAGCCGCTCGGCAGCGACGCCCCCGGTCCCTGCCAGGCGTGCGGCGGCGAGCTGCGGCGGCGCTGGTCGAGGGTGGCCGTGAAGTACCAGGGCTGGGGCTTCAACAGCACCGACAAGCTGCTGCCGCAGGACCACCAGGCTGGCAAGGACTTCCGCGCCCTGCGCGAACGGGCCGAACGGGTCGCCGACGGCGAGCGCTGACCTCAGTTGAGCCGGGGGTCGGTCTGCGACCCGGGCGTGGGGATGCGGCGCAGGACCATCTTCTCGGCGCAGTGGCGGGGCGGGACGTCGGTTCCCTTGCGCAGCAGGACGAGCTGCTCGCCGCAGGTCTCGCAGGCGAACACCAGCAGGGTGCCCTCCTCCTGCACGTCGACCGGCGGTCCCGTGGGGCCCTTGGTGACCGAGTAGCCGCGGAACACCGCCCGGCCGGTCGCCAGGACCAGGGCGCCGAGCAGCACCGCCAGGACCACGTCGCCGCGGCCGACGGCCACCAGCACCACCGCCGCCGCCACCGCGAGCAGCAGCCCCAGCCGCCACCAGCTCCGCGCCATCGCGCTAGCCGTCCAGCCGCTCGAGGACGGTGGCGTTGGCCATGCCACCGCCCTCGCACATGACCTGCAGCCCGTAGCGGCCGTCCCGCCGCCGCAGCTCGGTCACCAGGTCGGTCATGATCCGCGCCCCCGACGCGCCGAGCGGGTGGCCCAGCGCGATGGCGCCGCCGTTGGGGTTGACCCGCTCCCAATCGGGCTCGACCTCGCGGCCCCAGGCGAGCACCACGCTGGCGAACGCCTCGTTGATCTCCACCACGTCGACGTCGCCGAGGCGCAGGCCGGCCCGCTCCAGGACCCGCTCGGTCGCCGGGATCACGCCGGTGAGCATCAGCACCGGGTCGACGCCGGCGAGGGCGAAGCTCACGAACCGGGCCAGCGGGCGCAGCCCCAGCCGCTCGGCGGTGTCCCGGCCGGCCAGCAGCAGCGCGGCGGCGCCGTCCGAGATCTGGCTGGCGTTGCCGGCGGTGACCTGGCCGTCGGGCCGGAAGGCCGGCTTGAGCCCGGCCAGCTTGTCCGTCGAGGTGTCACGCCGGATCCCCTCGTCGGCCAGGACCCAGGCGGAGGTCCCGTCGGGGCCGGGCACCTCCACGGGCACGACCTGCTGGTCGAAGCGGCCGGCGTCCTGGGCGGCCGCCGCGCGCTGGTGGGAGCGCAGCGCGAAGGCGTCCTGCTCCTCGCGGGTCAGGCCCCACTTCTCGGCGATCAGCTCGGCGGAGATCCCCTGGGGCACCAGCCGGCCCTGGTAGCGGGCGTGCATCGTGGGGCCGAAGGGGACGCCGGGGCCGCCCATCGTGGAGCCCATCGGCACCCTGGTCATGTGCTCGACCCCGCCGGCCACCACCAGGTCGTAGCCGCCGGCCATGATCCCCTGGGCGGCGAACTGCACCGCCTGCTGCGAGGAGCCGCACTGGCGGTCGATGGTGGTCGCCGGGACCTCCTCGGGCAGGCCGGCGGCCAGCCAGGCGTTGCGGGCGACGTTGACGGCCTGCTCGCCGGTCTGGGAGACGCAGCCCATGATCACGTCCTCGACCCGGTCGGGGTCGACGCCGCTGCGCTCCACCAGGGCGCGCAGGGCCGCGGCGCCCAGGTCGACCGCGTGCAGCCCCGACAGGCCCCCGTTGCGCCGCCCCACCGGCGTCCGCACCGCTCCGACGATCACCGGCTCGCGCTCGGGTCCCTGCATGGCCTGCCCCTTCCGTTGCGACGCTACCGCGAAGGTGGCACCGCCAGCGCCCGGGCGTCAACCAGTACGGGCCCGCGCGGGGATCGCCGGCTACTCCGCCTGCTCGATGACCACCCGATCCAGGCGCAGCTCCTCCAGCGGCCGGTCGCGGGCGTCACGCCGGCTGGAGGCGATCGCGTCGACCACCTCCATGCCCTCGACGACCTCGCCGAAGATGGTGTGCTTGCCGTCCAGCCAGGGCGTCGGCACCTGGGTGATGAAGAACTGGGAGCCGTTGGTGTTCGGCCCGGCGTTGGCCATGGCCAGGTAGCCGGGCCGGTCGAAGCGGCGGGGCCCGCCCACCTCGTCCTCGAACTCGTAGCCCGGGCCGCCGGTGCCGGTCCCCAGCGGGTCGCCGCCCTGGATCATGAAGTCGGGGATGACCCGGTGGAAGACCGTGCCGTCGTACAGCGGCTGTCGCTGCTCCGCGCCGCTGCGGGGGTCCACCCACGACCGGTTGCCGGTGGCCAGGCCGACGAAGTTGTCGACGGTCTTCGGGGCGGTGTCGGGGAACAGGCGGACGCGGATCGGGCCCTTGGTGGTCTCCAGGGTCGCGTAGGTGTCGGGCACGCTTGCTCCTCACGGTCGGGTTCGGTCCCCCGCCACCCTACCGCGGTGGCGGTCAGGCGTCCGTGGGGATGCCGAGCAGGCGGGGGAGGGCGGCGAGGCTGTCGATGACCGCGTCGGGCGCGCCGGGGTCGCCGGCGGGCGGCACGGGCCCGGCGCCCTTGCCGGTGCGGACCAGTACCGCGGGCAGGCCGGCGGCATGGGCGCCGGCCACGTCCACGCCGAGGTCGTCGCCGACCACCAGCGCCCGCGCCGGCGCGACGCCGGCGGCGTCGAGGGCCAGGCGGAAGAACTCCGGCGACGGCTTGCCGAGCACCCTCGCCTGGACGCCGGCCGCGTACTCGAGCAGGCGCACGAAGCCGCCGGTGTCCAGGTGCTCGCCGTCGTCGCGGCGGACGCTGCGGTTGACCTGGCTGGCGACCAGCTCGGCACCGGCCAGGACCGCCCGGAAGGCGGCGTCCAGGTCGTCGTAGCAGGCGCCGAAGCTCGCGTCGCAGACCAGCACGTGGCTCGGCGCGACGCCCGGTCCGGCCAGCACGCCGGCGAGCACCTCCCGGACCGGCGGCGCCGCCACGGCGAGCACGCGGCTGCCGGGCCGCGCGTCGAACAGCCGGGCGGCGAGCGCCACCGGGGTCAGCACCTCGCCGGCGGCCGCCTCGACGCCCATGCCGCGCAGCCGCCCGACCAGCGCCGCCGGCGGGACCGAGTCGGTGTTGGTGAGGAAGCGGACGGCGCGGCCGTCGCGCCGCAGCCGTTCCAGCGCCGCAGCGGCGCCCGGCACCGGGCGGCTGCCCTCGTAGACGGTCCCGTCCAGGTCCAGCAGGACCAGCTCGACGTCGGCGAACCCGGTCATGGCGCAACCTTACGGCCTCGCGTGGTGGGCGGTGCGGGAATCGTGGGATGGCAGGCGACGGGGGGCTGGACCCCGAGGGCTACATCCTCCCCGAGGCCGACCTGGCGAAGGTGCCGCCGGCCTACCAGGGCGTGCCGCAGGCGGCCGCGGCGCTGTGCAGCCGGGGCTGGTGGCGCGGTTCCCGTTCCTTCCGACCGCCGGCGTGGCCCTCACCCACCTCGGGGAGGTCCGCTCCGCCCGGCAGACGTTCGGGCGTCGGGTCGAGGAGGAGCTCGCGCGGGTGGCGACCCCGGCGTCGTGACCATTTCGAGTCGATAGCGCGGCCACCCGGTTGCGCCGCCGTTCCTGTGGCGTGACCGGGGCGGCGGATCCTCTGGAAAGCAGCAGTTCAGGGAAGGTGGTCGCCATGCGGCTCGTCCGGATCGTCGTCCTCACCGCCTGCCTCGCCGGCCTGGTCCTGGCCGGTACCGCGGCACCGGCGGGTGCCCAGTCCGCCCCGGCCCTGGTCGCCGTCCGCGCCGGGCGTCACGCCGGCTTCGACCGGGTGGTCTTCGAGTTCCGCGGCCCCGTCCCGGCGACCCGCCAGGTCCGCTGGGTCGACCAGCTCGTCCAGGACGGCTCCGGCGAGCCGGTGTCCGTGGCCGGCGGCGCCGACCTCGAGGTGGTGTTCCAGGGCGCCAACGCCCACGACGACCGCGGCAGGCCGACGGTCTCGCCGCGCCGGTTCTCGCCCGGGTTCACGGCGCTGAAGGAGGTCGTCCAGGTCGGCGACTTCGAGGCGGTGGTCGGCTACGGGCTCGGCGTCGACCGCAAGCGGCCGCTCGAGGTGTCGACCCTGAGCGGGCCGTCGCGGCTGGTGGTCGACATCCAGACCGGCGGCGCCGGCGGCACCGCCGCCGGCGGCCCGGCCGCCACGGGCACCACCGACGGCGGCGGCGCGCTGCCGTTCGCCGGGTCCCGCGGCCGCGAGCTGCTGGTCACCGCGCTCGCGCTGCTCGCCACCGGCGCCACCGTGCTGGCCCTGGCACGCCGTACCCGCACCGCCTGAGCCACACCCCGCCGGGCCCGGCGCCGGCCAGCCGCGCCGGCCGGCGGCTTCCGGCGGGAGCCGGTCGAACTGGTCAAGACCCATTCAAACCCCCTCCGAAGTGGGATATCGTCCGGCCCGGATGAACACCCACCCGGCACGCGAACCGGTCCCGCCCGTCGCGGGCCGCGGCGGCGTCCTGTTCCTCAACTGGCGCGACACCACCAACCCCGAGGGCGGCGGCTCCGAGGTCTACGTCGAGCGGGTGGCGGCCGGGCTGGCCGCGCAGGGCCGCCCCGTGACGCTGTTCTGCGCCGCCCACCCTGGGGCACCCGCCGACGAGCGCGCCGGCGAGGTCCGCGTGGTGCGCCGTGGCTCGCGCCTCACCGTGTACCTGCACGCCTGGTGGGCGCACCTGACCAGGCGCCTCGGCGGGCACGAGGTGGTGGTCGACGTCCAGAACGGCCTGCCGTTCTTCTCCGCCCTCTGGTGCCGCAGGCCGGTGGTGGTGCTCGTCCACCACGTGCACCGGGAGCAGTGGCGGGTGGTGCTGCCGGCGCTGCAGGCCCGGCTCGGCTGGTGGATCGAGTCGCGCCTGGCGCCGTGGGTGTTCCGGCGCGCCCGCTACGTGGCCGTCTCGGAGGCGACGCGCCGGGAGCTCGTCGGCCTGGGCGTGCGGCCGGCGGCGATCAGCGTGGTCCACAACGGCATGGCGGCGCCCAGCCGGGCGGCGGCCGAGCGGACGCCCTACCCGTCGGTCTGCGTGCTCGGCCGGCTGGTGCCCCACAAGCGGGTCGAGCTGGCCCTCGAGGCGGCCGCCCGCATCCGCCGCCACCTGCCCGGCCTGCGGGTCGTGGTGGTGGGGCAGGGCTACTGGGAGCCGCGGCTGCGGGAGACGGTCGGGCGGCTCGGGCTCGGGGACGCCGTCCAGCTGCTCGGTTGGCTCGACGAGGAGGCCAAGCAGCGGGTGCTGGCCAGCTCCTGGGTGCTGGCCATGCCGTCGCTGAAGGAGGGCTGGGGGCTGGCCGTGCTGGAGGCGGCAGCCGCCGGGACGCCCACGGTCGCCTTCCGGGCCGCCGGTGGGGTGGTCGAGTCGGTGGTGCACGGCGCCACCGGCCTGCTCGCCGACGACCCCGACCAGTTCACCCGCCACCTGGCCTGGGTGCTGCTCAACCGGCACCTGCGCCAGCGCCTCGGCGAGGCGGCCAGGGCCCACGCGGCCCGCTTCACCTGGTCGCAGACGGTGGCCGCGTTCGCCGAGGTGCTCGACGAGGTGGTCAACCCGTCCCGGCTGCCGGCCGAGCCGCTGCCGTCCGCCGGCCGCGCGTCGGCCTGACGCCGCCGCGGCCGGGGCGACCGCCCCTCGCGCGGTCAGCGGGACCCGTAGACCACCAGCGGCTTGGTGGACACCGAGGAGGCGCTCTGGCTGCTCACCAGGACCAGGGAGGAGACGAAGGCGAGGACCAGCGCGCCGGCGGCCAGGGCGGCCAGAACCCGTAGGGTCAACCCGCTCATACGCGACCTCCTTCGTTATGCCGGTCGGAGGATACCAACCGGGGCGGTCTGGCGGGAAGGGACAGACCGGTCCAGGCCCAGATGACCACGGCGGCGGCCAGGAGGTCGGCCACGAGCACCGGCGCCGCCGGGGGCGTGGCGAAGCGTACCCGAGCCGGCCGCCCCGGCGTCCGGTACAGGGCGAGCTCGGGGTGGTCGACCACGGGCGCCAGGCCGGCCAGCCGTGGAAGGTACGCGGGCCAGTCGCCGGCCTTGAACAGCAGCACGTAGCGGACGCCGGCCGCCGGCAGCTGCGGCCCGAGCGGCGCCGAGCTCCTGGCCAGCGGCCCGAGCGGCGCGCTGTAGGGGTCCTCGCCGGGCACGGTCAGGCCGGCCAGCTCCAGGTCGTCGTTGCCAACGGCCCGCCTGGTGAACCAGCGCTGGGCCGGGTCGAGCAGGACCCGGTCGCCGTTCCACGGGTGTGCCATGTAGAGGTGCCAGGGCAGCACCAGCACGGCGCCCGGGACCGGGTCGGCGGCCATCGCCGTCCTAGCGGCGGCGAAGGCCGGCGGGTAGCCGACCGCGGCCAGGCGGCCGGCGGCGCCCCAGGCGAGCGCCGGGAGCAGCAGCACCGGGGCGGCGACCAGCCCGGCGGCCACCAGCCGCCGCAGGCGTGCGGCCCGCTCCGCCGGCCCTCCCCACCGGGCCGCCAGGAGCCGCTCGGTGCCGAGCCCGAAGGCGACGGCCTCGACCACCGCCAGCGGGGCGACGAACTTCTGCGCGTCGCGCAGCAGGCCGCCGCCGGGAAGGTGGCCGACGGCCAGGTCGACCAGCGCGCGCAGCCCCGGCACGGCGTAGGCGGCCGCCACCACCAGGCCGAGGCCGGCGGCCAGCAGCAGCCCGACCGCCGCGCCCCGCTCCAGGCGCCCCAGGAGCAGCGGCAGGCCGGCCGCCGCCACGGCGAGCACCACCGCGAACCCAGCCAGCCAGGGCCAAGAACCGAGGCCGGGCGGCACCGCCTGGGCGTTCCAGATGCCGCCGAGGCCGACCAGGCTGCCGACCGTGCCGAGCGGCCCGTCCGGCCGGGACGCGAACGCGGCCGCGCCCTCCGGCCGCACCGGCACCCCGCCCGGCCGCAGCAGGCTCGGCACCAGCCAGGGCGCGTTCACCACCAGGGCCGCGGCCACCACCACCCCGGCCCGCCGCGCCGCCGCCTGGCCGCCGTGCCACCGGGGTGCCGGGCCGCCGTGCCACCGGGGTGCCCGGCCGCCGTGCCACCGGGGTGCCTGGCCGCCGTGCCACTTCGCGGCCCGGCGTGGCCGCCGCCGCGCCGCCGGGCGGAGCGGCCGTGCCACCGCGGGCGGGTCGTCCGCCGGCGCGTCCGGCGCCACCCGGGACCCACGGCGGTGGCCGGGCCACGGCGGCGCGGCGACCACGCACAGCGCGACGCCGGCGGCGACCACGCCGCCGGCCGGGTTGCCGAAGGCGGCTACGGCCAGGGCGGCGACCAGGCGGCGCACCGTCCCGGGTGGGACGCCGGCGGGCGCCGGCGTGGCGTGCGCGGCCCGCAGGCCGACCGCGGCCGCCGCCGCCCACGGCAGGGCGGCGTAGGAGACGAGCAAGCCCCAGTGGCCCATGACCAGCCGCTCGTAGAGGAACGGGTTCCAGGCGTACAGCGCCGCGGCGGCGGCCCGCGCCGCGGTGGCGGGGGAGGGGACCAGGCGGGCGGCGCCCGCCGCGGCGGCGACCATGACGCCGGCCAGCAGCAGCTTCTGCACCAGGTCGGCGGGGACCAGCCGCGAGGCGAGCGCCACCAGGAGGTCGGCGGGGACCGCCCTCGGCACCGCCGTGTCCAGCCCCAGCAGCCCCCTGGTCAGCTCCAGCCGCGGCACGAACACCATGTCGTAGGTGAGCACGTAGCCGCGGCCCAGCAGCGGGCCGAGCGCCAGCAGCGCGAGCGCGCCGCCGAGCAGCGCCCCGGCGTGCCGGCGGGCCCACGCCACCGCCAGCCCGGCCGAGCCCGGGGCCGCCGGTGGGGGCCCTGGCCAGGGACGGGTGCGGATCAGACCGCGCCGGCCGGGTGGCTCTCCCCCTCCGCCCGCCGCACCCGCCGGCCCTCGGGTGCCCGCAGCAGCACCAGCCCGACGACCAGCAGCACCAGCCCGAGGAGCACCGCGCCGATCGGCAGGATGGTGCTGAGCAGGCGTAGCTGGCCGATGGAGTCGGCGGCGTCCGCGGCGTTGGCGTCCACGGTGGCGTCGTCGTAGGTCAGCACCGCGTCGAGCAGCGTGAGGACCTGCTGGCCGCCGGTCGTCTCGAGCACCTGGCTCACGTCCTGCTGCCCCTTGACGATGATGCCGGTGGTCGGCTCCACCCAGATCGTCTTCACGTTGGAGTAGACGATGTTGGTCTGCACGGTCGCCACGCTCGGGTCGCCGGCCAGCGACCCGGGGAGCTCCTGGCTGCCGAGCGTCAGCCGGTCGATGCGCTGCTCGAACCGGTAGACCTTGACGTCCTGGATGGTCTCCTCGCGGGTGAACACCGCCGGCAGCGCCCTGGAGGCCGGGCCGTCCCAGAACTGGTAGGTCTGCTTCTTGGTGCCGAACGGGAACTTCAGGGTGAGGCCCTGGTGGCGCGGGTTCTCGCCGCAGCAGTTGGTCGACTGGCCGGTCACCCGGTCCAGCGCGATGCGCTCCTGGGTGGCGGTGATCACGCCGCCGTCGGCGGTGTCGACCGTGCTGGTGAACGAGTCCCAGACGGCGACCTCCTCGGTGCCGGCCTTCGGGTCCCCCTTGACGGTGCGGACGTTCTTGAGCTGCGCGCCGTCGATCTCCCTGAGCTTCTCGGGGCTGCGGTTGAAGTAGGTCCCGGTGCCGACGGCCACCGGCGCCGACTCCTGGTCGAGCGGGGCCTTCCTCAGCCTGGGGTACGCGTAGAACCGCTCGAACAGCCCGAAGAACAGCAGGAACAGCCCGACGAAGACCAGCACGTACCCGAGACGACGTCCCACCGTTGCCTCCTTACCGGCTGGTAATAACCGACCTCGAACACTACACAAACCAGCGCGTAAAAGACATAGACTGCACAGTTGTGACCAAGCTCGACGCGGCCACCGCTTCCCGCCGGTCCCTGCCGCGGGACGCGCTCGTGCTGGCGGTCGCCATGGCCGTCGCCAACGCCACCAACTACGGCTTCAGCCTGGCGATGGCGTTCCTGCTGGGCCCCGCGGCCTACGGCGCGCTCGGCGCGCTGCTGGCGCTGGTGCTGGTCGGCAGCGTCCCGGGCGTCGCCCTGCAGGCGGTGGTGGCCAGGCGCACGGCCCTGCTGCGGCGGGAGCAGGGGCAGGACGCGGCGGCGACCTGGCGGGGGACGCGCTGGCTGGTCGACCGGGCGGGCGTCGCGCTCGCCGCGGTCACCGTGCTCGCCGCGCCGGGGCTGGTGGCGTTCCTGCACCTCGACTCGGCCGTGCCCGTGCTGTGGCTGGCGCTGGCCCTGGCGCCGACGCCGCTGCTGTTCGCCGTCCAGGGGGTGCTGCAGGGCCGCGAGCGGTTCGGCGCCCTGGCGGTGGTGATGGTATCCGGCGCCGCCGCCAAGCTCGCCGCCGGGCTGGCCCTGGTCGCCGCCGGGTTCGGCGTCGCCGGCGCCCTGGCCGGCGTGGCCGCCGGTGGCGCCCTGGCCGCCCTGGTCGGCCTCCGCCTGGCCCGCCCGGCCGCCTCCCAGCTCCCGCGCCAGGCCGCCTTCCCGCCGGCCAGCCCGGCCGCCGTCCCGCCGACGGGGCGGCGCTCCACCTGGGACCGGACGGCGTCGCCCGCCCGGCGGGGGCGGGGGCCTGGTCCCGAGGGCGGGGGCGTGCGGGACCTGTGGCGGGAGGTCGGCGGGGCCACCGTGGGGCTGCTGGGACTGTTCCTGCTCGCCAACCTGGACGTGCTGCTGGCGCGGCACTACCTGGACGCCACCGCCTCGGGGCGCTACGCGCTCGGCGCGGTCGTGGCCAAGGTCGCCTTCTGGGGCCCGCAGTTCGTGACCACGCTGGTGTTCCCCCGCCTGGTCGTCGCCGCCGACCCCAGGCGCCTGCTCGGCTGGTCGGCGCTGCTGGTCGCCGGCTTCGGCGGCCTGCTGGCCGCGGCGCTGGCGGCGGCCGTGCGGCTCGGCCTGGACGTCCCCGTCCTCGGCCAGGGCTACGCCGGCCTCGGGCCGCTGCTGCCCCTGTTCGCCGCCCTCGGCACCGGCCAGGCCCTGGTGCAGCTGCTGCTGTTCGAGGGCATCGCCACCCGCGACCGGCGCATGGGCAGGGCGGTGGCGGCCGCCCTCGCCGCCGAGGCGGCCCTGGTCGCCGTCGCCATGCACGGGTCGGTGGCGCAGGTCGTCACGGCCGCCCTGGCGGTCGTCGCGGCGCTGGTCGGCGCCGGCTGGTGGCTGCTCCACCGGCGCCTGGCCCCACGGGCGCCGATCCCGGCGCCGGCCCCGTGAGCCGCGAGCTGGTCCGCGTCGAGCGGCCGCAGCCCGGGACGGCCGCGCCGCCGCGCCTTCCCACGCTGAGCTGGGAGGCGGTCGCCTACCTGGTCCTCGGCCTGCTGGTGGTCACGGCCGTGGTCCTGAGCGACCAGGGCTGGTTCACCCCGGACACCAAGCCGGAGGTCTACCTGGCCCCGGTGCGGACGCTCGCCCGCACGCTGTCCACCTGGGACCCCGACCCGCACCTCGGCCAGCCGAACTTCCAGACCGGCCTGCTGCCGGTGAGCGTGGTGGTCTCCGCCATCGGCGCCCTGGGGCTGCCGGCATGGCTGGTGGTGCGGGTCTGGCGGGCGCTGCTGCTGCTGGTCGCCGGCTGGGGCGCCGTGCGGCTGTTCCACCTGCTCGCCGGCGACCGGTCGAGCCCCGCCGGGCGGGTGACGGCCGCCGCGGTGTACGTGGCCAACCCGTACGTGCTGGTGGCCGGCGCCACCACCCCCGTGCTGGTGCCGTACGCGCTGCTGCCGTGGCTGCTGCTCGCCTTCGCCAGGAGCCTCCGGGAGCCGGCGTCGTGGCGCTGGCCGGCGGCGTTCGCGCTCGCGTCCTTCCTGATGACCGGGATGAACGCCGGCGTGGTCGCGATCTTCATGTTCCTGGCCGTCCCCTGCTACCTGCTGTACGTGCGGCTCGCCGAGCGGGTCCCGTGGCGCCGGCTGGCGTGGCCGACGCTGCGCTGCCTGGCGCTGGCGCTGCTGGTGTCGCTCTACTGGCTGGTGCCGGCGGCGATGGCGGGCGGGACCGGCGAGGCGGTGGCCGCCTTCACCGAGACCCCGGAGAACGTCGCCTCCACCTCCTCGTTCTCGGAGACGCTGCGGCTGCTCGGCTTCTGGGTGATGTACTTCCAGCAGGACGCCACGGCGGCCATCCCCGGCGCGGTCGGCTACCTCACCAGCGCGCCGCTGCTGCTGGCGAGCTTCGCCCTCCCGGTCCTCGCCGCCGCCTGCGCGCTGCTGGCGCGGGCCAGGGCCAGGGCCTTGGCGGTGATCCTGCTGGCGGTGGCCGTGCCGGTCATGGTGGGGCTGTTCCCGCCGGCCGCCCCCACCCCGTTCGGGCGGCTGCTGCGGGCCGCCTTCGACGACGTGCCCGGCGCGATCGCCTTCCGGACCACCAACAAGGCCGGCGCGCTGGTGGCGCTCGCCTACGCGCTGCTGTTCGGCCTCGGCGCGGTCGAGCTGTTCCGCCGCAGCGACCTCGACCGCGGCTGGCAGGCCGCGGTGGCGGCGGCGGTCGCCGCCGTGCTCGCCGTCGCCGTCATGCCAGGCTGGACCGGTGGGCTGTACCCGATCCGCTACGACGTGCCCGGCTACTGGCGGCGGCTGGCCGCCGACGTCAACCGCGGCCCGGCGGGCAGCCGCGTGCTGCTCACGCCGGGGACCAGCAACGTCGCCTACCGCTGGGGCATGGAGGGGCCGGACGACCTGAACCTGTCGCTGCTGTCGCGCCCCTCGGTGGTCCGCACCACCGTCCCCAACGGCTCCATCGAGCAGACCAACTTCCTGGCGGCCATGGACATCCCGCTCAGCACCGGCGCGGCCGACCCCGAGGCGGTCGCCGCGATGGCCCGCTACCTGGGCGCGGGCGACGTCGTGGTCCGCAACGACATGCAGTGGGAGCGCTACGGCGGCGCGCGGCCGTCGGTGGTCGCCAAGGGCCTGGCCGGCGGCGGCGATGCGCTCCGCCCGGCCGGCAGCTACGGCCGCCCGGGCGAGAACACCGTCGCCGCCCTCGGCGACTTCTACCCGCCGGAGCAGGCGCTGCAGGACGCCGCCCTGCCGCCGCTGCAGCGCTACGCGGTCGCCGGCCCGCGGCCGGTCACCAGGGCCGAGCCGGTGGAGGGGGCGATGCTGGTCGACGGCGACAGCTTCGCCATCCCCTCGCTGGTCCGGCTCGGGCTGGCCCCTGGCCAGCCGGCCTTCCGCCTGCTCGGCTCGGTGACGCCGGCGGAGCTGGCCGCCTCGGTCGCCGGCGGCGCCCGGGTCGTCGTCAGCGACACCAACCGCCGGCGTGCCTGGGGCAGCTTCCGGACCGGGCAGAACTACTCCCCCACCCTCCGCGCCGACCAGCCGCTGCCCAGCTCCACGCTCAGCCTGTTCGGCGACGCCGACGCGCAGACGGTGACCCGGCTGGAGGGCGCCCGCTCGGTGTCCGCGACCGCGTCGGGGTCGCTGCTGACCAGCGTCCCGTACGGCAAGCCGGAGCACGCCTTCGACGGCGACCGGCGCACCGCCTGGGTCACCGGCGACTTCGGCGGCGCCGTGGGCCAGTCGATCACGCTCACCCTCGAGGAGCCGGTCGACGTGGGCGAGGTCGTCCTGCGGCCGGTGCTGACGGAGCCGGGCGTGCAGGTCGCCGCCGTCCGGGTGCGGGTCGACGCCGGCACCGTCGAGGTGCCGGTGCCCGCCGAGCCCGAGGTCAGGGTGGCGGTCCCCCACGCCACCACCTCGACCGTCACCGTCGAGGTCACGCAGGTCAGGGGGGCCGGGCTCAACCCGGTGGGCTTCTGGGAGATCGGCGTCCCCGGGGTGCAGGTCCGCCAGGTCGTGCGCCTGCCGCAGACCCTGCGGCGCCTGGCCGGCGGCCTGTCCCCCGACGACCGGGTGCGGCTGGACGCGGCCCCGATCGACGTGGTGCTGGCACGGGCGGCCGGCGTCGCCGGCGACCGCTTCCACGACGAGGAGCAGGTCCTCGACCGCGAGCTGTGGCTGCCGGCGGAGCGCGACTTCGCCGTCAGCGGGCTGGCGGCCGCCGGGCCGAACGTGCCGGACCCGGTCGTCGACCGGCTCGCCGGCGGCCCGGGCGACGTCGCCGCCAGCTCCTCCTCGCGGTTCTTCGACGCGGTCGGCGCGCGGGCCTCGCAGGCACTGGACGGCGACCCGGAGAGCGCCTGGGTGCCCGACGGCCGCGGCCCCGGCGAGTGGATCGAGCTGGAGCTGCCCGGCGAGCGGCTCGACCACGTCGACGTCGTCCAGACCGTGCCCGCGGGCCTCGCGGGGGTGGACGTCATCACCGCCGCCAGCGTGTCGATCGACGGCGGCCGGCCGTTCCTGGTCGGCCTCAAGCAGGGCACGACCCGCGTCGACTTCCCGGCCCGCAAGGTCCGGCGCCTGCGCCTCACCATCGACAAGGTCGCCGGGCTGGGCGGGCAGGTGCGGATCAGCGAGCTGGTCGCCGGTGACGCCCGCATCCCCAAGGTGCCCCGCTCCAAGCGCCTGCGCGGGTGCGTGCACGTCGCCAACGTCGACGGCGAGCCGCTGGAGGCACGGCTGGACGGCACCGTCGGCCAGCTCGCCGCCGGCCAGGCGCTGCCCCTGCGGGGCTGCGACGGCCCGCTGCGGCTCGGCGCCGGCGACCACCAGGTCGTGTCGAGCAGCGGCTGGCTGCTCGACCTGCTGGCGCTGTCGTCGCCGGCGGGGGTCCGGGCCGCCCCGCCCCCCGCCCCGGCCGACCTGCGGGTCACCGGGTCGTCCCGCTCCGGCATGACGGTCCGGACGGGCGCGGCCGGCGGGCCCTGGTACCTGGTGGTCGGGCAGGGCTACGACCGGCGCTGGCGGGCCACCATGGACGGTCGCCCGCTCGGGCCGCCGCTGCTGCTGGACGGCTACTCGGTCGGCTGGCGGATCACCGACCGGCGCCCGCACCGCTTCGAGGTCGTCTTCGGACCGCAGCGGGCGGCGAACTGGGCGCTGGCCGCCTCCGGGGCCGGGCTCGTGCTGGTCGCCGTGCTGCTCGCCGGGCCGCTCCGCGGCGAGGTGCGCCGCCGCTGGCCGCTCCGCCGCTGGCCGCTGCGACGGAGGCCACCGTGAGGGACCGACCGGTGCTGGAGTGGGCCCTGCTGGTGGCGGTGCTGTGGCTGCTCGGCGGCACCATCGGCCTGGTGGTCGCGGCCGCCTTCGTGGTCTACGACCTGGTCAGGGCACCGGCGCCGAGGGACCTGCTGGTGATCGCGATCCTGCTGCTCGGGCTGGTGCCGCTGGTGGTGCTCGCCCGCGGCCTGCCGGCGGCCACCGCCATCGGCACCGACTTCGTGCAGGGCAACCTGGTCGCCCACCACCTGGCCGGCGCCGGGCTCGCCCTGCTGGTGGTGGGCGTGCTCCGCGAGGTCCGCGCCGAGGTCCGGTCCGGGGCGGCGGGCGCGGGCGGCCACGACGACGAGCCGGGAGGTGGAGCGGCGGGGTGACCGTGGACCCGCTCGTCTCGGTGGTGGTGCCCACCCGCAACTCCCGGCGGACCATCGAGGCCTGCCTGCGGTCGATCCGCGCGCAGAGCTACCCGGCCCTGGAGCTGATCGTGGTCGACAACGGCTCCACGGACGGCACCTGGGCGGCCGCGCTGCGCCACGCCGACCTGGCGCTCCGGGGCGGACCGGAGCGCAGCGCCCAGCGCAACCTCGGCATCGCGCACGCGGCCGGCGAGTGGCTGCTGTACGTCGACGCGGACATGGAGCTGGGGGCCGACGTGGTCGAGCGCGCCGTGCGCGCCGGACGCGACGGCGGCGCGGTCGGGGTCTCGATCCCCGAGGAGTCGGTCGGCCCTGGCTTCTGGACCCGCTGCCGGACCCTGGAGCGGCGCTGCCTGCGCGGCGAGCCGTCCCTGCTGTGGCCGCGGCTGGTCCGTACCGGCTACCTCCGGGCCACCGGCGGGTTCGCCCTGTGGCTGACCGGTACCGAGGACGCCGAGCTGCACCGCCGCATGCTGGCCCACGGTGCCCCGATCGTGCCGGCCGAGGGGCTGATCGTGCACCACGAGGGGCGGCTCACCCTCCCTGGGCTGGCGCGCAAGCGCTTCTACTACGGCAAGGGCCTGGTCGCCTACCGGCGGGCCCATCCCGGGGCGCTGTCCGCCCAGGCGCTGGCGGTCGGCAGGGCCGCCTGGCGGCACCGGCGGCTGCTGCGGCGCGAGCCGGTCGTGGCCGCCGGGATCGTGGTGATGCGCGGGGTGGAGCTGGCCGCCTACCTGGCCGGGGCGGTCGCCGGGCGGCGCCTGGGCGACGGTCAGGAGCCGGCTTCCAGCCGCGCCACGATGTCGGCGAGCAGCGCCGCCGCGTCCTCGGACGACAGGTCGCGGGCGCGCAGCGACACCGTCGAGGTGCCGCCCGCCAGCCCGGCGGCGCCGACCGCCACCGCCGAGCGGCCGCGGGCGACGGGGAAGAAGTCGAGCCGGGTCGCCCCGGGCACCGCGCGCCGGCCGAGGTTGGACACCAGCAGCGAGTCCGAGCCGCGGCGCGCCACCGGCCCCAGCAGCCGGCCGAGGCGCGGCGACCAGACCTGATCGATCGGCTCCCGCGGGCTGACCAGCGCCGCGGTCACCGCCGGCTCGACCGGCTCCCCCGCCACCAGGTCGACCCGCCGGTACCGCGACAGGTTCCCGGCCACCCCGCCGGCCCCGCCCTGGCTGGGCGGTCCGGCCGGGCCGCTGGGGCCGGCGAGGCCGAGGTTGAGGCCGACGCGGCGCCAGGGGCGGGCCAGGCGGGCGTTGCGGGCGCCGGCCGCGGCCACCGCGGCGGCGGCCAGGTGGGCGGTGACCTGGCGGCCGGTGAGGACGAGCTCGTGGACGGCGAGCGCGTCGCGGGCCGGCGCGCCGCCCGGGGACGGCGCGACCCGGTCGGCCGGGCGCGCCAGCCTGCCCAGCAGGCCCCGCAGCTCGGCGGGCGGCCTGGGCGCCGTCGCCGCCCCGGGCGGGCCTGGCAGCGGCCCGCCGAGCAGCGCGGCCAGCAACCCCACCAGCCCGAGCCCGTCGAACGCCGCGTGGTGGCAGGCGACCGCCACGCGGGTGCCGCCGGCGCCGACCAGCACCCGCAGCGGCGGCTCCTCGGCCAGCCGGAAGCGGTCCAGCAGCGCGGGCACGCCCAGCGGCTCACCGTCCACCACCAGCGGCTCCGGCGGCGACCCCGGCCGCCAGACCTCGCCGCGCAGGCGGGCGCCGACCATGGGCACGGCCAGGTGGAGCGCGTGCAGCCGCTCGTCCAGGCCGGCCGGCGGCTCCTCCAGCGACGCGGCGGCGACCACCACCCAGCCGGTGCGGCGGTCGGGGAAGCGCAGCAGCGCCAGCGCGTTGCGGGAGGCCGGCGCCGGCAGCGTCGCCGGCCCGGTCACGGTCCGCGGGCCGGCTCCGGCTCGCGCCGGCGCCCGACGTAGAGCACGGTGGGGGACAGCAGCGCGACCCGCCTGGCGGCCGCGTCGAGCGGCCGGCACCACAGCCGGCGGCGGTAGGCGTCGGCGAACCCCAGCGGGTGCAGGGTGTAGGCGAACCGGCGGCTCCGGTTGAGCTGCCGCAGCAGGGACCCGAGGCGGTAGCGCAGCACGTGGGTCGGGTCCAGGTGGGCATGGGGGGAGAGCCGGTTGGGCACGGTGACGACCAGCTTGCGGCCGGCCACCGCCTCCAGGACGTCGAGCAGGGCGGGCAGCTCGCGGTTGGGCACGTGCTCGACGAACTCGCTGCAGAAGACGACGTCGGCGGCGGTCACGTGGTCCCGGAGCCGCTCCACCCGGTCGCAGATCACCTGGTCGTAGGCGCCGGTGGCACGGGCGTGCTCGCAGAGCGCCGGGTCGTGGTCGATGCCGGTCACCGCGCCCGCCCGCCGGCGCAGGTACGGCCCGTACAGCCCCGACCCGCAGCCGACGTCGAGCGCCGTGCCGGCCCCGTCGACCTCCCGGTCGATGACCGCGACGATCCGGCCGTCGACCTCCCGGTCGAGGTAGCGCCGGGTCAGCTCACCGTCGATGCCCTCCGCCATGCTCCCGGCAGTCTAGGCGGCCGGCACGGCCGGGCGCGCGGGAGCACGGGTGGGGCCGGCCCTGAACGGTGCCGTCCCCACCCGGCCGCCCCCTGGCCCCCCCGGGCCCCCGGCTCCCCCGGCGCCGCGCCATGCGTCCGGTCGCCGGGGTCAGGCCCTCCGGCGTCGCGGACCGCGTCGTTCCTCGTCCGGGTGCAACCGCGAGCCTGACCCAAGCCGCGCCCGGCTCCATCGGGAGATCTCCCAATCTTTGCCGCGGCTCAGCCGGTGGCCTCGGAGCCGACCAGGTCGTGCTGCATGGCGAACAGCGTCGCCGCGGCGCGGCTGGAGACGCCGGCCTTGGCGTAGATGTGCTGGATGTGGGCGTCGGCGGTCTTGGGGGAGATCTGCAGCGTGCGCGCGATCCCCCTGATCGACTGGCCGCGGGCCAGCAGCCGCAGCACCTCGATCTCGCGGGCCGTGAGCCCGGCGACCTGCTCGCGCCTGCGTCGGACCGGCATCCCCGCCGCGTCCAGCACCACGCTCACCGCCTCGGGGTCGAGCCGTCCGGCCTTCACCTCGGCGCGGAGCCTGGCACCCGCCTGCTCGGCGGTCATCGCCGGCCGGTGGGGCCGCGGCTCGGTCATGGCGTGGTAGGCGTCGGCGGCGGCGAGGATCCGCGCCGTCGGCGGCTGCTGCCCCGGCGGTGCCTGCCGGAAGTAGCCGGAACCGTCCAGGCGCTCGTGGTGCAGCGAGGCGACCCGCCCGATCGACTCGAGGAAGCCCTGGCGGGAGAGGATCCGGTCGGCGTGGTAGGGGTGCAGCCGCACCTGCTCCCACTCGATCCGGGTGAGCGGGCCGGGCTTGTCCCAGACCGCCGAGGACACCGCGGCCCGGCCGATGTCGTGCACCCATGCCGCCCGGCGGGTGGCGACGACGTCGTCGGCGGGGAGCCCGCAGCGGTCGGCGGCGCGGGCGGCGAGGTCCGCGACGCCACCGGAGTGGCCCACCAGGTAGGGGGACTTCAGGTCGGCGAAGTCCCCCATGGCCCGCAGGGCGGCGTCCAGCCGCCCGCCGGACAGCACCGGGCGCTCGCCGGGCTCGGCGGCGATCACCTCGTCCCACGGCGAGTCGACCTCCAGGGCCGCGAACAGCTCGGGCCCTCGCGCCGTGAACGCCGCGACGACGGCGGGGTCGAAGGCCGTGCCGGAGCGGCGCCGCAGGGTGTCGAGCGCGGCCTCCGGCCCCTCCAGGCGGTGGCAGACGGCGGCGAGGTTGGCGACGCCGGCGATCCTGGCGGGCAGGGTGATCTCCTCCCCCCGGGCGTTGCCGGGGAACCCCTTGCCGTCCCAGCGCTCCTGGACGCCGTTAACGTCGGTGCGGAACTCCTCGTCGAAGCCCATGCGCTCCATGAGCATCTCCGCGACCTCGCACTGCACGTCGCCGCCCGTCCGGAACTTCCCCGTGGCGGCCATCACGCGCACGACCGCCACCGGCCGCTCCAGCAGCGGGTAGGTCCGCCCGATGTGCCGCATCATCGCGGCGAACATCTCGACCGGCCGGCCGAGGTCCACGGTGACGAACGTGCGCCGCATCCCCACGTCGTCCCCGACCGCGGCGGCCAGCACGTGCATGTCGGCGGTGCAGCCGACGTGGCGCAGCAGCGCACCGTAGTACACGCGCACCCGCTCGCGCTCCGGCAGGCCCAGCTCCTCGGCCAGCCGCGTCGCCAGCAGGCAGACCGCCAGCCCGTCCTCCATCGGCGCGCCCATGGTGATGTCGGTGGCAAGCGACAGCGCCGCCATCAGCTCGGCCAGGCGGGGCTCCTGCCGGTCCATCCTTCGGGATTCAACCATGGTGGGTTCGTTCCCCGGCCGGGCCCCGGAGGAACGGCCCCGCGGGGAATGCGCGCCCGACCAGGGCCGTGGCGGACGGCCGCACGGGACCGGGCGGCTCTGGCAGACTGCGCCGGTGGAGCTCGGCGATGCGGTCCGGCGCCGGCGCATGGTGCGCCGCTTCGACCCGCGCCCGCTCCCCGAAGGGGTCCTCGACCGCGTCCTCGAGAGCGCCACCCACGCCCCCTCCGCCGGCTTCAGCCAGGGCCTCGACCTGGTCGTGCTGGAGGGCCCGGAGGCGGTCCGGTGGTTCTGGCGGACGACCGCCGACCCGCGTTTCGGGCGGCCCTACAGCGCCGCCGAGCCCGCCGCGGTCGTGCTGGTCCTCTCCGACAAGCAGGCCTACCTGCGCCGCTACGCCGAGCCCGACAAGGCCGGGCTCGGCATGGACGTGGAGGCCGGCTGGCCGGTCCCCTACTGGGACATGGACGCGGCCATGGCGGTGATGCTGATGCTGCTCACCGCCGTGGACGAGGGCATCGGGGCCTGGTACTTCGGGGTCTTCCACGGCGCCGGGGCGCTGCTGCGCGACCTCGGCGTGCCAGCGGACCGCAGGCTGGTCGGGGCGGTGGCCCTCGGCCACGCGGCGGCCGACGACCGTCCCGGCGGCTCCGCCCGCACCCGCCCGCGCCGCCCCCTCGACGAGGTCGTCCACCGCGGCCGCTGGTGAGCGTGCTGGTGAGCGCCGGGCCGCCCGCCGGTGCGTCCCGGGCGGCCGCGGCTGGCGCCCGCGCGGCCTACACGGTGCGGAGCGCTTCGGTCGGCGACAGGCGCGCCGCCCTGACGGCGGGGTAGAGGCCGCCGGCCGCGCCGATCAGCAGCGCGGCGCCCAGCCCGGCCGCCGGCGCGCTGGCCGGGAGCACCACCGGCCAACCGCGGGTGGCCGCGTAGTCGGCCGTCGCCGCCGCGCCGATGAGGACCCCGCCGAGGCCGCCGAAGAGGGCGAGCAGCAGCGCCTCGGTGAGGAACTGCACGCGAACGTGGCCCCGCGTCGCCCCGAGCGAGCGCCGCAGGCCGATCTCGGAACGGCGCTCCAGCACGGAGATGACCATCACGTTGGCGATGCCGACGCCGCCGACCAGCAGCGCCACGGCGCCCAGGCCGAGGAACAGCGAGTTGAACGCGAGCTTGGCCGCCGCCCGCGCCTCCAGCGCGTCGGACGGCTGGCTGACCTGCACTTCCTCGGGGTTCTCCGGGTTGGCGGTGGCGGCCAGGACGTCGTGGGTGGCCTCGACCGCGTCGGGTTCGGTGCGCGCGTACACCATCGACGGCGACAGCCGCCGGTCGGAGGCGTAGGCCGACGGCGGGAACGCGGCCTCGGCCGCGGGCCAGCCGATCAGCGCGGCGCGGTCGAGGTCGGGGGCCAGGGGCAGCGGGTCGAGGATGCCGACCACGGTGAACGGCTCGCCGCCCACCTGGACCGTGATCCCGCGCCGCAGGGTGGCGATGCCGAGCCGCTCGGCGGCGACCGCCCCCAGCACCACCGTCGGGTAGCGCTCGCTGGCCCGGTCGAGGAAGCGGCCCTGGGCGACCGTGCCGCGCAGCACCGTGAGCAGGTTGCCGCGGGCCGCCATCACGCCGATCCCGCCGGTCGCGTTCTCGTCCACGCGGTCGTTGCGCAGCACGGTGGCGTCCACCGCCGCCACAGCCGACACCGCCTCGACCGGCCCGATGCGGCCGACCAGGGCCTCGGCCTCCTGCGGCAGGCGCGCGTCGGCGCCGCCGAGGGTCTGGCCCGGCTGCACCGAGAGCAGGTTCGTCCCCAGCGCGTCGAGCTGGGCCAGCAGGTCGGCCCTGCTCGACCCGGAGATCCCGAGGACGCCGACGATCGCGGCGATGCCCAGCGCGATCCCAGCGCCGACAGCGCCGCCCGCAGCCGCCGGGTCCGCAGCCCGACCGAGCCGACCCGAAGCAGGTCGGCGGGCGCCAACCGGCTCGGCGCGCCGGTCCTCCAGGAGACCCCTTCGGGCCCCGGTCCGCCCGGGTGCCCCCCGGCCGGACCCCTTGGGACCGAGGCGTTCACGGCGCCACCGTGGCCGTGTCGGCCACCACCCGGCCGTCGAGCAGCTCGACGCGGCGCTCCATGGCCGCGGCCACCTCCGGGTCGTGGGTGATCACCACGATGGTGGTGCCGTCGCGGTGCAGCTCGTCGAGCAGCCGCAGGATGCCGGCGCCGGTGCGGGAGTCCAGGTTGCCGGTCGGCTCGTCGGCGAACACGATCGCCGGCCTGGCGACCAGCGCCCGGGCGATCGCGACCCGCTGCCGCTCGCCGCCCGACAGCTTGGCCGGGTGGTGGCCGAGGCGGTGCCCGAGGGCGACCCGGGCCAGCGTCCAGGCGGCCAGCTCCCTGCACCTGGCCGCGGGCGTCCCGCTGTAGAGCAGGCCGCCGGCCACGTTCTCCAGCGCGCTCATGCCGTCGAGCAGGAAGAACTGCTGGAAGACGAAGCCGATCCGCCGGGCGCGCAGCGCCGACAGCTCCCGGTCGGACATGCCGGCGGCGTCGTGGCCGTCGACCACCACCGTCCCCTCGGAGGGCCGGTCGAGGGTGCCCATGAGGTGCAGCAGGGTCGACTTGCCGGACCCGGACGGCCCCGCGATGGCGACCAGCTCACCCGGCCGCACCTCCAGGTCGACGCCGTGCAGGACCTCGACCGGCCCCGGGTAGGTCTTGCCGACGCCGCGCAGCCGCAGGACCGGGCGCGTGCCTGCCGCTCCGCCGGACGAAGGCCGGTCGCCCGGGGCGCCGGCCGCCACGGCGGGCCCCGCGGCCGGGGTGGACCGGCGCCTCATTCCGGCACCACCAGCCGCTGGCCCTCGCGCACGCCGGCGCCGGTCACCTCGACCCTGCCGCCGGCGAACATGCCGGCCTCGACGCCGACCAGGCGGGTCGTGCCGCCCTCGGCGACCTCGACCGCGTAGCCGCCCTCGGCGAGGGCGAGCAGCGCGGTCACGGGCACGGCGAGCACGTCCCGCTTGCGCTCCTTGACGAAGGTCACCCGGACCGGTGCCTGGTCGAGGTCGCCGGTGGCGCCGCCCCCTGCGACGCGAACGGAGACGGTGATGGTCGGCTCGCCGGGGTCGGTGGTGCCCTCCGCGGCGGCGGGCGTCTTGGCGACCGTCCCGACCTCGGTGATCCTGCCCTCGGTGGTGCGCCCACTCGGCAGCTCGATGTCGACCGGGTCGCCGGCGCCGGCGACGTTTGCGTCCCCGGCCGGCAGCTCTACGGTGGCGGTGCGCGTGGTCGACGACGCCGCCGTCACCGGCGTGGCCGGCTGCACGCGGGCGCCGACGGCGGCCTGGTGCTCGCCGACCCGGACCGGTCCGGGGAGGAACACCACCTGGCCCGCGTCGACCGTGCCGGTCTGCTCCAGCCCGCCGCACCTGCACTTCCAGCTGAGGACTCGGCGGACCCGCTGCGGGCAAGGGGCATCCCCTGCGCCTTCGCGGCGTACCTGGTGACCGCAACGGGCAGTGGCAGCGCGTCGAGCGTGGAATCCCCACCGGTGCGAGCGCATCCGCTCGGCCGCATAGGCTGGCTCGCCGGGCCCGTCGTTGCGTACGGATGCTGCGCCCAGGCCTCGGCGCAGCGCCGGTCTTGCAGCTGGCAGGAAGCGGTGATAGGTGGTAGCAGTGACGATTTCTCGGCCGTGCCACGAGATCCTGGGCCCCATGGTCACCTGAGACTGGACGCCAGCCTGGAGGAGTTGGCCATGGGCGATGGGGCACACCGGCGGCCTCGGATCGTGGTGGTGGGCGGCGGGTTCGCCGGGCTTTCGGCGGTCCGCGCGCTCAAGGGCGCCGACGTCGAGGTGCTGCTGCTGGACGACGACCTGTACAACACCTTCCAGCCGCTGCTGTACGAGGTCGCCACCGGCGGCCTCAACCCCGGCGACGTCACCTACCCCCTGCGGACCTACGTCGCCCGCCATCGCAACGCCCGCTTCCGCCGCGCGCGCGTCAGCGGGCTGGACCCCGAGCGTCGCCGTGTGCGCACCGACCGCGGCGAGGAGGTCGGCTACGACTACCTGGTGCTGTGCTGCGGCGTCACCGCCAACTACTTCGGCATCCCCGGGGCCGCCGAGCACGCCAGGACGCTCTACACCCGCAGGGCCGCCATCGAGGTCCGCGACCTCATGCTGGGCAACCTGGAGGCCGTCGCCCAGGGTCGCCCCGAGGCCGCCGAGCCGGTGGCCGTGATCGTCGGCGCCGGGCCCACCGGGGTCGAGATGGCCGGCACCCTGGCCGAGCTGCGCAACATCGCCCTGCCGGTGACCTACCCGGAGCTGGACCTTGGCCGGGTCCGGGTCATCCTGGTCGAGATGACCGACCGGGTGCTGGGCCCCTTCGCGCCCCGCCTGCGCCGCTACACCGCCAAGCAGCTGCGCAAGCGGGGGGTGGAGCTGCGGCTGGGCACCGCGGTCAAGGAGGTTCACCCCGACGGGGTGCTGCTCGGCGACGGGGAGCGGCTGCCGTCGGCGGTGACCATCTGGGCGACCGGTATCAAGGTGGACGACCAGGTCGCTGGCTGGGGGCTCCCGCAGGGCCGCGGGGGCCGCGTCCAGGTGGAGCCGGACATGCGGGTGGTGGGGCACCCGGAGGTCTTCGCCGTGGGGGACGTCGCCGCCTCCGTGGACGGCGCGCTGCCGCAGCTGGCCCAGCCAGCCATCCAGGGGGGCCGCCACGCCGGCGTCCAGATCCGCCGGCTGCTGGCCGGGCAACCCACCGAGCCGCTGGCCTACAGGGACCTGGGGACCATGGCCACCATCGGCCGCAACGCCGCTGTGGCCCAGTTTCCCAGGGGGCTGTGGCTGACGGGCCGGATCGCCTGGGCGGCATGGGTGGGCCTGCACGTGCTCAGGCTGCTCGGCTACCGCAACCGGCTGGCGACCCTGGCCAACCTATCGGTCCGCTACCTGGCCTGGCCGGGCCGGCTCAACCTGATCGTCGGTGACCCGCCCTAGAAGGGCGCTGAAACAGCCGAACGGAGGTACCAGGTGACCGAACACGTACCAGCCCAGGGACCTCTCGGCCGGGACCGGCCGGCGGTGGCCGCGTGACCCGCGATGACCGACATCGGCACCTGGCTGCGCGGCAACGGGCTGGAGATCGTGCTGTTCGTGCTCGGCGCGGTGCTGCTGGCCCGCTTCGCGACCTGGTCCGGCCGCAAGCTCACCGAGCGCATGGACGCCGCCTCCACCCAGGAGGACACCCTGCTGCGCTCGGAGGCGGCCAAGCACCGGCGCGCGATTGTCCAGGTCTTCACCTGGCTCAGCATCGCGGTCATCTGGTCGGTCACCGGGGTCCTGGTCGTGGACCGGCTCGGCCTCCCCGTCGCCAGCCTGGTCCCCTCCGCCGCGGTGGTCGCCGCCGCGCTGGGGTTCGGCGCCCAGCAGCTGGTGCGGGACCTGCTCGCCGGCGCCTTCATCATCTCGGAGCGGCAGTATGGCTACGGCGACCTGGTCCGCATCGCCGCGGCCGGCGTCGAGGAGGCAACCGGCACCATCGAGGAGGTCGCCCTGCGAACCACCCGCCTGCGCACCCTCACCGGTGAGGTGGTGACCGTCCCCAACGGGCTGATCGTGGAGGTCACCAACCTCTCCCGCGACTGGGCCCGCGCCGTGGTCGACGTGCCGCTGCCGGCCGGGGTGGACCTGGTGCGCGCCAACGAGGTGCTCCGCAAGGTCGGCGCGGAGGCCTTCGCCGACCAGGCGCTGCGGCCGCTGCTGCTGGACGAGCCGACCGTGATGGGGGTGGAGAGCTTCGAGGTGGGCCAGGTGAGCCTGCGGCTGGTGGCCCGGACCCTGCCGGGCAAGCAGTTCGACGTGGCCCGCGAGCTGCGGATCCGGGTGGCCGTGGCCTTCCAGCATGAGGGCATCGTCGGCCCCGCGGCCCCGACCGGCGAGCAGGAGGAGGGCGGATCGTGAGGAGGGCCCGGTTGCCGGCGAGGCTGTTCAACGGCAGGCTGCGGACCTCGACCGTGCTGCTGTCGCTGCTGTGGGTGGCCGTGCTGCTCCTGTACCTGCAGGTCCGGCCCCCATCCGCCGCCGGCACGGCCGGCCAGGATGGTTCGAGGCCGGCCGGCGCCCCGCCCACCGCCTCCGCGCCGGCCACGACCGCCCCTGGCTCGACGACGGACTCCACGACCACCTCAACCGCACCGGCGGAGCCGACCACCACGACCGCCCCCACCTCCAACACCCGCAGGGCGGCACCCACGTCGAGCGCCGCCACGACGACCCGGACCCCGGCCACCACCTCCACGGTCACCACCGCGCCATGAGCCGACCAGCCGTGCCGGTCAGGCCTCGGACGTGGACCTCGAGGGCTCGCGCCGGACGGCGGCGCCCGCTGCCAGGCCGGCCTTCGACTTCGCCGGGCTGGCCGTGGCGGTCGCGTTCTTCTGCCTGTCGCTGACGCCGTCGCTGCTGCCGCGCTCATGGCTGTTCCAAGCCGTCGCCGACGGCATTGTCGCCACCACCGGCTACGGCCTGGGAGTGCTGGCCGCCTGGCCGGTGGTGCTGCACGACCTGGCCATCCCCGGCTCGGCGGCCAACGTCGACTGCGATGATCCCGAGCGCGGCGGTCGCGGTGAGGTCTGACCCAAACATCGACCGGCTGGGGTGCCTTCAGGGTCGGCTGGGGTGCCTTCAGGGTGGATCTGTCGACCGATCCGGCGGCCGCCGCCTGGCGCCGACCAGCCGGGCGAAGGTGACCGCATCGGAGCCTGTCGCCACCGACCCATCGCGGTCGTGTCCGCCCGCCCGGCCGGTGGGTGCCGTCCATCCCACCACACAAAGGGAGGCGGCCATCACCACCACGACCCAGCCGGCGCCGGCGCGGACCACCGTCGGGGTCGGCCCCCACGCCGAGGCCCACGCCGCGGTCGCCAACGACGGCTTCGGGCGGCGCCAGGACACCACCAGCGTGGCGACCACCCCGGCCGCCGATGCCGGGCTGCTGGGCTGGGCCCGCCGCCTGGGCCAGGTCGAGGCCTGGGGGATCGAAGGGACCGGCAGCCTCGGGGCTGGGTTGACGCGCTTCCGCCACGCCCACGGCCAGGTCGTGGTCGAGGTCAACCGTCCCGACCGGGCCGCCCGGCGCCGGCGCGGCACGGCCGACCCGGTGGACGCCGGGGCCGCCGCCCGAGCCGTCCAGGCTCGTGAGGGCGCCGTCCCCAAGGCCGGCGACGGGCAGGTGGCGATGGTCCGCCCGCTGCGGGTGGCCCGGGCCACCGCGACCAAGGCCCGCACCAGGCCGTCAACGCCCCCAAAGGCGCTGGTGGTCGCCGCACCCGATGGGCTGCGCGGGCAGCTGGGTGCGCGGTCAGCGGTGCGGCTGGCCCAGGCCGCCGCCGGCCTGGCGCCGGGTCCGGTCACCACCCCGGCGGCCGCGGCCAGGCTGGGGTTGGGGACCCTGGCCCGCCGCTACCAGGTTCTTCTCTCGGCCGAGCTGGCGGTGCTGGAGGCCGGGCGGGACCGGCTGACCGGGGCGGCCGCGCCCAAGCTGGTGGCGCGGTTGGGGTCGGTCGGACTCGGCCGGGGCGCTGCTGGTCGCCGCCGGCGACCACCCACAGCGGCTGCGCCTCGATGACGACACACTCGGATTGGTCGTCGTTGAAGTAGGTGTCGTATTGCAGCGTTCCAGTGTCCTTGGTCCGCACGATCTCCATCGCCTGAGCGGACAAGCGCTTGAACTCGTCGAGCTTGCCTTCGTGGATCTTGAATCGGGCGATACCTAAAGAGCTTCGCCCGTTCCGATGAGGTGACCGGGTGACCACATCACCGGAACAGGCGAAGCTCTTCAGCCGCCTGGCGCGTGCGTGGCCGCTTCCGGCAGGCCCGGCCAAGCCTCGATCGGGTCGGTCGAGCGAATCACGTGCATGCCGGCGGCGGCGTAACGCCCGAAGGCAGCATCCGCCTGCTCGGTATAGTCGGCGGCGCCGGGCACGACGACTGGGGACGTGCAGTCCTCAAGGAGGTACGTCCGCGGGGCGAGCCGCTCGCGCACCTCGTCGTCGTTCAGCAGGTCATCGATCGTCCACGCCAGGCAGTGGCTCTTCGCCTGCCCGGCCACCACGACGGCATCGAACGTGAGCAGCTTGTCGACGAGTGCGGTGTTCCTCCGCCCGATGGGGTCACCGTCCGGCCCCTCGGTCACCTCCGGCCCGAGCATCGAATAGTGCTCGGTGAGCGGGTTGTCGCCCTTGACCTGGAAGTCGGGCCGGCTGTACCGGGCAACACCGTGGAAGAAGAAGGCCTCCTCGACCGCCGACACCAGCGCGTGGCCGATGCCGCCAAGCATGGCGTGGTACGGCCAGACCGTCAGCGCGTACTTCCCGCCTGCTGCCAGCCAGCGCGTGTAGTGGGCCAGGTGCCGCTGCGCGTAGTCGAGGTCGATCCCGAGGGCCGCGGCGACCGCCGCGTTCATGCTCCAGCGGCCCGCCTCGACGTCCTCGGCCGAGACCAGCGCGTAGGGAGCCGGGTGGTCGCCATGCTCATCCACCAGCCAGACCGCGTGGAACACCTGCATCGCATGGTGGGTATCCAGGCTCGGAACGACCTGCGTGATCGTGCCGAGGTTGCGGTAGACGAACTCGCAGAGGCGGCGGTTGTCATCGACCGCGCCCGTGCCCGAGCGCCCCGCGACAAAGAGCTCGAAACCCGGGATGCAGAAGGTGTTCTGGAGGTCGACGGCCAGCAGGCAAAGGCGGAACGAATCCCCGGCCGCCGGTCCAAGGTCGTGGCGTCGGGCCCATGCCGGCGCCTCCCGCGCGCGGTCCTCGTACGGAACCCGCCAGACCGCGCCGACGCGGTTCGGCTCGAAGTGCGCCGGAAGCGGAAGCTCACGCACCGCGCTGTCCAGTCATAAGACGCTCAGGAGCAGGCGCAGCCCCGCCCCGGTCCCCACGTGGCTCGATCGGTCAACCGCCACGGTTCGAACCTCATGCTTCGACAGTGGCGCAAGGCTGTCAATCATCGCCGGGAGCATCCTGGCCAGGCGGGTTGGTCTCATTCCGCGATGCCGCCAGCACAGGCCGATCATGCCCCGGAACAAGCGAACCTCTTTAAGTTCGCTGATCTTGGGTGTGTGCGGTTCCCTGAACTGCGGCTTCTCGAGCGGACGGCGTAAGTGTGCGCACTAACGGCCGCCTCCGGACTGTCGGTCATGGCGCCGCCGTATCCTGTGGTTCGCCGTCGTCGCCGGATTGGGGGCCCGCGCGCAGCAGGGCACCGAGGTCGCTGACCTGGCCGAGGTGTCGCAGCTTGTCGGGATTGACGATGGAGTGGATCGTCTGGATCTGACCCTCGGCAATGTCGAGCGCCATGACCCCGACCAGCCGGTCATGCGCGTCGATCGCCACCGCGCCGGGCTGGCCGTTGACCTCGGTGACCTGGATGCGCGCGCCCATGCGCGCCAGCACGGACATCCCGACCGACAAGGCCCGTGCCACGCGCACTCTGCCGTTGACCGGCCGCGCCTGCGCCGGCACCTTGCCGCCACCGTCACCGTGCATCGCCACATCCTGCGCCAGCAGCTCCTCCAGCGCCGACAGGTCGCCCTGCTCGGCGGCGGCGAAGAAACGCTGAGCCAACTCTTCTCGCTGCCGCCGAGAGGCGTAATGGCGCGGTCGGCGCTCCCGCACGTGGCTACGGGCCCGCGCGACCAGGTGTCGCGTACTGTCCACATCGGTGCCGATGATCTCGGCGACCTCCGGATATGGATACTGGAACACCTCGCGCAGCAGGAACGCGGCCCGCTGGTGTGGCGTCAAGCTTTCCAGCAGCACCAGGAACGCCAGTGACAGCGAGTCGACGGTCTCGGCCTGCTCGGCCGGCGTCAACTCGATGGCCAGCGGCTCCGGTAGCCACTCGCCGACGTACTGCTCCCGCCGCGCCCGCGCCGACCGAAGCTGATCGATGGCCAGCCGGGTGACCAGCGTAGCGATGTACGCCCGTGGCGAGTTGATCTGTTCGTCCCGTTGCAGGGTCTGGTGCATCCGCAGGAACGCTTCCTGCACCACGTCCTCGGCTTCGCTGACGCTGCCGAGCATCTGGTAGGCGATGGCAAACGCCCGCGGCCGCAGTTCGCCGTACAGGTCCGAGGTGGCCATATCGAGGTCAGCTCAATCCCTCAGTGAAGCCCGTGCGCCAGCTCGGGTACTGCGGCGTCCAGTCCAGTTCGCGTTTGGTGTTCTCGTTGGAGATCCCGCGGGCCCGCGTCATCATGTTCACTGGGCCTTTGCCGGTCAGCAAGCCGACGAGCCAGGCCGGAACGCGGCGCGGCGGTTTGGCGCCGAGCACGCGCAGCGCGCCGGTCTTGGCGGCCGAGCGGGTTGTGCCGACGACCTCGTGGCCGCCCGCCGCAAGCTGAGGAACAAGTTGGCTGCCGATCGCGCCGGACGCTCCTGCAAGGAAGATCTTCATGACCTCTCCGTTCATATACTCGCCAACAACAGACGAGACACCCGGCAGCCCATGACCGGCAGTGGGCCCAGGTCACACTGCAGCTTGTGTTTCACCCGCCGATCGGCAGCACCTGGCCGATCAGGTGGCCGTGCGGACCAGGCCGCCGCCCGGCGGCCTGGTCGCGGTGGTGGCGATTGGCGGCTCACTTGGTTTCCAGGTCCCGGCGGCGGAACCAGGCCAGCCCGGCCGCCATCAGCCCGGCGGCGACCACGAGGAGGATCATCGCCGCCGACCAGGAGATGCTGTCCAGGGGAGGTTGACCGATGTGCTCCATGGGCGACAGGTTGTGTGCCCATTGCGGAAGATCCGTGATCGTCCCGAAAAGCCCGACGAACAGGCTGTAGCCGAGCACGACCCAGGTCGCACCGATCGTCCTCGGGAGCACGCCGAACAGCAGCGCAGCGATCCCGAGCAGGACCAGCACGCCCGGGGCGTGTGCCAGGTGCGCCGCGGTCACGTCCCAGACGTGGGAGCCGTCGCCCGCCGAGACGGCCGCGCCGGTCCCGGTCGCGAAACCGGCCACCAGCAGCAGCCCGACCAGGCCCAGCGAAATCACCGCCAGGTAGCTGCCGAACCAGGCCCAGCGGCTGGTCGCGGTCGCCAGCACCGGCTCGGCCCGGCCCTTGGTCTCCTCCGACCGCACCGCTTGCACGCCGAGGACCACCATGATGCCGGTGTAGGCGGCCGTAAACAGGGTGATCACGCCGAGGTAGCCGTCGAGCAAGGTGTCCACGGAGCCGCCGAACATCTCGATCCGGTCCTGACTCATGTCCTTAGGGTCGGCGATTTGATCGCCGAGCCCTCCGAACATGAAACCGAACACCGCCAGCGCCACCGTCCACCAAATGAGGCTGGCCCGTTGCAGCCGGAACGCGACCGCGAGCGGTGACCTGAGCCATGGCGCCGCCACCGCCTCGCCGGGGCGGGCGGCGACCAGGCCCGCGCCGACATCCCGGCGGGCCGACAGCGCGTACCCGACCGCCGCGGCCGCCACCGCGAGCCCGACCGATAGCAGCAGCGGCCACCACCGGCCGTCCACGTACGGCCGGGTCTGGTTCGACCAGGCCAGCGGCGAGAACCACGACAGCGGGCTGCCGTAGTCGCGAACCATGTCGCCCGCGGCCCGGACCGCCCAGGCCGCGCCGAGCGCCGCACCCGCGATCCCGGTTGCGGCCCGTGAGTACTCGGTGACCTGGACGGTGAGCGCGGTGATCCCGGCGAAGACCAGCCCCACCGCCCCCACGCTGGCACCGAACAGCAGCCCCCCGCTGCCGTCCAAGTCGTTGGCGGTCATGGTGCCGCCGAGCATCAGCGCCAGCAACGCGTTCGCGCCGACCGCGACGATCAGCACCGCGGTGAGCTGCGCGTGCCGCCCCACCACGTTGGAGCGGGTGAGCTCGGCCCGGCCGTTCTGCTCTTCGACCCGGGTGTGCCGGGCGACCAGCAGCATGCTCATCAGTGCGGCCAGCACGAAGAAGAACAGCCCGTAGACGCCGGCGATGTACCGCTCTGGGGTGATGTCGTCGCGGCCGTAGCCGGGGCCAAAAATGGCACCGACCGCCGGCTCCATGATCCGGCGGAGATCTTGCCGCTGCTCCTCGGTCTCGGTGAGCTCGGACACCGCCGGCACGAAGAAGGACAGCAGCACGGCCATGCCCAGCAGCCAGGCGGGTAGCTTGATTCGATCACGGCGCAGGATGAACCGGATCAGCGTGCCGGTGCCGGCGAGCACGTTGCCGGGCGCGTGGTCGGCGGGCGCCCGGGTCGACTCCTGGACGGCGGTTGCCGTCATCGCTCCTCCCTGTTCCCGTTGCCGGGCTTCTCCCCGTTGCTGTTGCCAACGTTGCCGGCCGCGATGAGCTCGTCGCCGTAGTGGCGCAGCATGAGCTCCTCCAGGGTCGGCGGGTGGCTGGTCAGACTGCGGATCTCGAACTGACTCAGGGCCCGGACCGCGTCGTCGAGGGAGTCGCCGTCGACTGCGAACCGCACCCGGCCGTCGGTGGTCTCCAGGTCGTGGATGCCGGGGATCCGCTCCAGGCCGGCGACCGGCTTGCTGGTGTCGGCTTCGATGGTGGTGCGGGTCAGGTGCCGCATCTCGGTGAGTGTCCCAGACTGCACGATCTTGCCCAGCCGGATGATGCTGACCTTGTCGGCGAGCTTCTCCACCTGAGCCAGGATGTGGCTGGAGAGCAGCACGGTGCGCCCCTCCGCCTTCATCTGGTTGATCACGTCCTGGAACACCACCTCCATCAGGGGATCCAACCCGGCGGTCGGCTCGTCGAGCACCAGCAGCTCCACGTCGGAGGCGAGCGCCGCCACGATCGCAACCTTCTGCCGGTTTCCCTTGGAGTAGGTGCGGCCCTTCTTGGTCGGGTCGAGGTCGAACCGCTCGATCAGCTCGGCCCGGCGCGCCTGGTTGAGGCCACCCCGGAGCCGGCCGAGCAGGTCGATCGCCTCACCGCCGGTGAGGTTCGGCCAGAGCTCGACGTCCCCCGGCACGTACGCCAGCCGGCGGTGCAGGGCAACCGCGCCGTGCCATGGGTCGCCGCCGAGCACCTTCACCAGGCCGGAGTCGGCACGCAGCAGTCCGAGCAGCACCCGGATGGTGGTGGACTTGCCGGCGCCGTTCGGCCCGAGGAATCCGTGCACCTCGCCGCTCTCCACGGTGAGGTCGAGACGGTCCAGCGCACGGGTCGGACCAAAGGTCTTCACCAGCCCAGACGTAGCGATAGCGGTAGTCATGGCGTCACCCCCTCCTGCAGGTGGCGCACGGCGGCCACCCCCATCCTCGGCGTCCGCAGGCGGGCTCGGCCCGGCCTTGGCCACCCCATCGGCCACCGAGTCCGGGCCCAGCGCGTCGACGAGGACCGGTTCGGCGCCGAGCGCGCGCAGCGCGCCGGTCTTGGCGGCCGAGCGAGTCGTGCCGACAACCTCGTGGCCGCCCGCCACGAGCTCAGGAACAAGATGGCTGCCGATCGCGCCCGACGCTCCCCGGCAAGGAAGATCTTCATGACGTCTCCGTTCGTCGTGCTCACCAACACAGACGAGACAACCCAGCACTCCATGACCGGCAGTGACCCAGGTCACCCCCCGGCCAGGACTTCGACCGGGTGGCGCGCCAGCCGCGACCCAGTGGATAACCGGCGACCTGGTCAGCGGCGACGGGCTCGCCGACGCAGTCGCCGGCGTCGCGGCGGTCGTCCACTGCGCCAGCGACCCGCGCCGGCCGCGCGTCGATGTGGAGGGCACCCCGTGCCTTTGGCGGCGAAGGCGGCCAGCCGGGCCAGCCGCAAAGCCGCAGCAGCCGCGCCGAGCGCAACACCCGCAGCGGGCGAAGCATCGGCACCAGCACAATGACCAGGTCAGGGACGTGGTGGGCGACGAACCGGCGATGCCCTACCAGGCGCCCAACGTGGTCACCCCGACGCTTTCGAGTACACCTCCGTGCACTCCACCTTCAGCGCCGCCGACCGCATCGTGCTGGTCGCCTTCACCGGCAGCGACACCTTCGGCGCCAAGGTGACCATCAAGGCCGGCACCTCCCTGTTCGAGCCGCCCCTACCAGCACCCGGCCGTCGGCGACGTGCAGGTGGTCGGCGTGCCCGACGAGCGCTACGGCGAGGAGCTGTGCGCCTGGGTGCGCCTACGGGAAGGCCAGGCGGACACCGGCGAGGAGCTGCGCGAGTGGTGCCGGGGCAGGATCGCGACCTTCAAGGTCCCCCGCTACTGGCGGTTCGTGGAGGAGTTCCCCATGACCGTCACCGGCAAGGTGCAGAAGTTCAAGATGCGCGAGGCCTCCGTGGCCGAGCTGGGCTTGGAGGCCGCCGCGGACGCCCGGACGGCCTGAGCCGCCGGAGGAGGCCCGCGCTGGAACCGCCAGCGCGGGCCCCTGCCCCCCTCCCCCCCGGGATCGGTCGGTCGCTCCTGCGGCTCACGGCGATGCCGCCTTGCGGCAAGCCTGGCTGGCAAGGGAGTACTCCTGGAGCGCCTCGGACAGCAAGCTTGGGTTACGTTTCGCTCTCGTGAGCAGGGCGATGACCTGGTCGCCCGTCCGTGCCGTCTCCAGGCAGGGCTCCGGCACGGTCGGCACGGTCGGCGCCTGCGGGGCCTGGGTGGTCGCCGGCGCCGGCGTCGTCGGCGGCGAGGCTGCCGACGCCGCCGGCCGGTCGTTCGGCCCCGCCCCCGGCAGGAGGGCGCCGAAGCCGGCCCCCAACAGGAAGACCAGGACCACCGCGGCCGCCCACTGCCAGGGCGGTCGCCTCGGTCGGTCCAGCGGCGAGGTGAACGGCTGGGCTACGGCCCATCGATCCTCCTCGGGGGTCGCGGGCGCGAAGGCCGAGCCCGTCCGCCTGCCCACCTCGGCGAAGTGGCGGCGGATCTCCTCAAGCTCGCGTCGCTGCTGCTGGGCGCCCGCCCGTTGGCGGACCTCCGCCGCCGGGACGGCGGGTGGCCGTTCGGCCTCCAACGCCTGGCGCAGCCGCTCACCGAGCTGTCGGTCGTTCACCGTGGGTCTCCTTCCCAGCCGACCAGCCGCTCCCGCAAGGTCTTGGCGGCCCGCCGGTGGTGCTCGGACTCGGTGCGTCGGTCGATCCCAAGGGCGTGGGCGACCTCGCGTGGCCGCAAGCTGAGCACGTACCGGCCGGCGACGACGGCGCGTTGTTGGGCTGGCAGGTCCGCGAGGGCCTTGAGCAGGTCCATGTCGGCCTCGGCGGCGGCCGGTGCCGCGGTCGTGAGGACCTCAGCGGTCACCTCGAAGCGCTCATCGAACACGTCCGTCAGCACCTCACGGTTGCCGATTCGCCGGGCCCACGCCTTCACGTAGTTGGTTGCGACCTGCCACACCCATGCACGCGGGTTTCGGAGCGTTCCCCATTGCTGCCAGGCTCGGGTTAGCGCCTCCGAGGTCGCGTCGGTGGCCAGCTCGCGGTCGGCGGTGACCACGAGCAGCGCCCGGAAGAGGGTTGGCATGGTCGTGCGGTAGAAGGCGTCGAAGTTTTGATCGTCAGCCATCGCGCTGGTCCGTCATCCCGGCGTACCGCCAGCGCACCGGCGTCATCTTCCCCTGGTGTGCTGGGCGGGAGATGAGCGCCAGCACGGCGCGACGAGGACACCAGCCCTGACCAGCATGACGCCCAGCGCAGCACGGTACGCCATGAGGAGTGCCCGCGGCTCCCATCCCCATCGGTCCTCCCGGGCAAGCTCTGGCGTTCCCATAGTGAAGAGTCGGGCTGAGGCTCGATGTCTTACCTGAATCGCACGCACGTCATCGTCTCGAATCCGCCACCCCGGCTCGGTGCATTCGCCACCAGCAGCGCCATGCCGGGCTCTGACGTTTGTGTTGGAGGAGCCAGGATTGGGAGGAGCATGAGCCCGTCGGTCATTGCCGACGGGGCTCGCGTCGTGCTAGGCCTCAATGGAGCATGACGGCGGGCCCACCGGCCCGGCCGACGGTCCCGCTGGTGTCGAGGGTGTTGCCAAGGGCAGGCGGAGCTCGAGGCGAGCGCCTCGACGGTCCGCTGGGTCGGCGACCTGTAGCTCGCCGTGGGTGGCGTGGGCCAGCCGCCGGGCGACGGACAACCCGAGCCCGAGCTCTATACCGGCGCTGGCGGTGGGCGGGTCCAGCCGCGCACACCGCTGGAGGATCCGGTCGCGCTCGGCCGGCGGGATCAGGGGCCCTTGGTGCTGGACGGCCAGCAGTGCGTGCCGTGCTTGTTGGCCGCCAGCCGGATTGGCGCGCCCTTGGGCGAGTGAGTGGCGGCGTTGTCGAGCAGGTTGCCGAGGATGCGGCTGACCGCCAGCGGGTCCACCCGGACCAGCAGCGGCCCGGCAGCCTCGATGATGACCGGATGGTCGGGGTCGGCCAGCCGGGCGGCCTGGGCCGCTCCTCCGTCAGGGCGGCCACATCGACCAGCGACCGGCGGGCCAGGCCACCGCGCCGCGGTCCAGGCCGGCGGCGGGGACCTTGCCGAGCAGCCGCCCAAGCTGCTCGCCTTGCCAGTGGGCGATCCCAACCAGCTCCTGGTGCTGCAGGCTTGATAGCGCTTGGCGGCGGTGCTCGAGGTCGACCCGACGGTGTTCGCGGTCGACTTGTGGCGCTTCCAGCAGGCGTTGGCTGCCGCCCGCCGCGCCCAGCTCGACCCCGCGGTGGCGGCCGCGGGGAGGCCTACCGCGGAGTGCTGCTGGAGGGCGCCCTACGCCTGGGTCGCGGCCCCTCGCGAGGACCTCGCCGGCGGGCGGTCGACGCGCTGGCGCGGCTGGCCAGAGCCGCGAGGCCGCCGGTGACCCGGAGGGGTGCTTGGAGCGTTGGAGCAGGCAGTCGCAGCTGATCCGGTCGCCGAGGAGCTGTACCGCGGCGTCATGCGGCTGGAGCTGACCTTCGACGCAGAAGGTGGAACCTACGCGGAATGCGGATCCTGCAGGACACGGGGTTGGATGTCGGTGGTCGACCCAGTCGCGCTCTCGGTGGCGGCCTGTTCGCTGGTCTGGCCCACGAGCCCAGGCGCCATGGCATGCAGCCCTGACCCCGGCTCGATGCCTACCGACCTCCCAGGGCGGGTGTGGCGCGCGTGTGGCGCCGCGGAACTGGACGCCTACCGGCGTGCCTCCGGCTTGGACCACGACGTGCCGGCCGAGCATGCCGGCGTGTGGCCAGGGACGGACGGGCGGCTGTCCGGCCGTGACCGCCACCGCGGAACGGGCCGTGGACCGGCGAGGAGCAGGAGCGGCGCCACCGCAGGGAGCGCACTCAGCACCGAGGCGATCGCCAGCAGCCAGCGACGGTGGCCGCCGACGGGTGACCTCGGCCAACCCGGGCCGGCTGCGGGGCGCCCAACCCCGTCGCCAGGGCCAGTCCACCGCCGCAACTGACACGTCGCCCAGGTCGCAGCTACCGTTCCAGACTGCACATCCAGTGCCTGCGAATCGGAGGAACCGATGGAAGCGACGCTCCTGACCAAGCTCCAGGTCGAGGCGCGCGGTCCATGAGCGCGACGCCGAAGCTCAGGCTGGGTGACACGGAGGTGGCCCGGATCGGGCTGGGGACCAACCGACTGACCAAGTCGCCCGAGCACATCGCGTTCCTGAAGGAGGCGGTTGCCGCGGGAGTGGGCCTCATCGACACCGCCCACACCTACACCGGAGGAGCAAGCGAGGAGGCGATCGGCGCCGCGCTCTCGCCGGTTCCCGAGGGCTGCGTGGTGGCGACGAAAGGCGGTTACGCCCGCGGCCATGGGCGCCCGGAGCTGCTCCGGGCGCAGATCGAGACGAGCCTTCACCGGCTGCGGACCGACACCATCGCGCTGTACTACCTGCACCGGGTCGACCCGGAGACGCCGCTGGAGGTGAGCCTCGGCGCCATCAAGGAGTACCGGGACAGCGGCAAGATCCGCCACGTCGGCCTCTCCCAGGTCGGCGTCGCCCAGATCGAGCGGGCCCGCGAGGTCGTCCCGATCGCTGCGGTCCAGAACCCCTACAACCTGTCGGAGCGCAGGTACGAGGACGTCGTCGACTACTGCGCCCGCGAACTCATCGTGTTCGTTCCGTACTTCCCCCTCCGCGGCCGCGGCGCCACGCCGGCGCAGCTCGCGCTCGCGTGGCTGCTCAGGCGCTCCCCGACGATGCTGCCCATCCCAGGCACCCTCTCGTTCGAGCACCTGACCGAGAACCTGGCGGCGTTGGAGATCGAGCTGACCGACGCCGAGTTCCAAGCCCTTCGCTAGGGTGAAGCCAGGATGAATACACCAGGTGTGTACCGTCCTGGCATTCGCCAACGGAGTTCTCGCCCGCATCGTCCGACCCGACCCTGCGGTTGGCGGCGACCGCGACTGGAGCACCGGCCATGAACGTCTCGACCTCCACGACCGCCGAGGACGCGCCCCGCCCGCAGGGCGTCCTGCGCCGCTGGCCGGGTGTTCGGCGTGGCGGTCGCCGCCCTGCAGCTGGCGCGCGATCCGGACACCGAGACGGTCGCGACGGTGGTCGGCGTGGCCGTGCCGTGCTACCTCGGTGCACTACAACGGCGCCCGGCCGCTGCGGCGGGGGGGGAGCGGCCAGCGGCTGACTTTGGCGACGGCGGGCGGGGCCCGTCGGGGGGGGGGGGGCGC